>OJIY01000042.1_pt1 | contig 191531 bp, 157 predicted proteins | sample 1596061 | NCBI WGS metagenome assembly OJIY01 (sample SAMEA4350111, study PRJEB24818) | metagenome | biome: human; feature: gut; material: faeces | place: Denmark | collected 2013-09 | reverse complement strand
ATAAATAATCCTCCTACAATGGAGGAATCCACTAACCAATTAAACCATATCACAAATCGTGTAAGAGTAAAATCATCAAACACGAATTTAAAGGGTGAAATAAGAATTAACTAATACATTTTAGGGGTTTGAGAAAAATACTTCTTGACTTTACAGTTAGTGTAAAGATTATTATAGCGTTAACAGGAAGCGGGAGTCAAGGACGAGTGCCCGCAGGCGCATGGAAAACGTAACAGTTCAGACGGCAGTGGGATGAGTTATGCGGCGCCGGAATGCTGTAAAACAAAAAAGGAGCGTATGGCTATGGAAAACAGAGGAACGGGTATTGTATACAGAGAACTGGAAAAAAGGGATTATAAGGCGGTGGAGGATATTATAAGAAAAACCTGGGGTTATGATAAGCTCAGCCCCAATCCGAAGGATGCGCGGCGGATGGCCGCTTTATATCTGCGAAGCTGTCTTGCGAGAAAGACATTTTCCAGAGTGGCGGTAAGAGGGGATAAGGTACTGGGAATCATTATGGCGCGCAGCGAGGCGGCAGGAGGCCGGATCCGCCTGGGGGATGATCTCCGCCAGACTGCGGCGGCCCTGCATCTGCTCACAACCAAAAGCGGGAGGCGGATCGGACGCATGTTTTCCGGCTTTGATAAAACGGATCAGGAGCTGCTGAAGGAATGCGGACGCCGCTTTGACGGGGAGCTGGTTTTCTTTGCCCTTTCGGAGGAGGAAAGAGGGAAAGGGACGGGAAAGCAGCTGTTATTACGGGCACTTGCCTATCTGAAGGAGGAAGCGGTTTCCGAATTTTACCTGTACACGGACAGCACCTGCAATTATCCGTTTTATGAAAGCCAGGGATTTCTGCGGCGCGGGGAAAAGACAGTGGATTTCAGACCGGCTGCGGATTATACGCTTCATATGTTTATTTACAGTTACTCATTCGGGAAAGCTGATTCTGCTTCCTGACAGAAGGAACTCCCTGCGCAACAGTTCAGACGGCCCTGCTGCTTTCTGTGCCTCCATCTGGTTCCAAAGGCTTGTTTTTCCCATGCAGAGATGGTAAGATGACCATAAACTATCGGTTCACGGAAAGAACAGGATAGAATAAAACTGACGGAGCAGGGTATGAAGGCAGGAAAAACATCTAATAGAAAACAAACCGCAGCCATGGCCGCCGGGGGAGCCGCGATGGTGCTGCTGGTACTGTTTCTGCTGGTATGGATGGTGCGGGAGGACAGGAAGGAAACCAACAGGACCATCCTGGAAATCAGCGATATCTATCTGGCGGAGATGGCCGATCAGATGGCCGGTCATTTTGATACGACAATGGCGAGCCAGTTTACCCGTGTAGGCAGTGTCATGACCAATATCGAACCCAGGAATCTGGAATCGCAGGAAACGCTGCAGCAGTTCATGGCGGAAAAGCAGCAGAACAATAATTTTGCATTCCTGGCGATGCTGGATGAAAAAGGGAATTACTACTCGGCGGATGGCTGTTATCCTGCGGCGGAGGTTATCGAAAGTGCGCAGGCACTTCTGGACGGACAGCCCAAATGCATGGAGTCCAACCGGACCCTGCTGGGACGCCAGATAATCCTTATTTCAGCGGTGATGGAACCTATTCCCTTCGGAGACACCCGGATGGTGGCGGCTATTGTGGGGATGGAGCCTGCCTATCTGAGCGAGAGACTGTCCCTGTACCGGGAAGGCGCCAATGCTTACGGGAATATTATAGACAGGGAAGGCAGCTATATCCTGCGGTATGAAGGAAAGGAAGAAGACGGTGAAAATGTCCTGGATTTTCTGGAAAGCAACGCTGTGTTTGATGACGGGTATACTTCCGATATGCTCAGCAGGGAGATCAGAGAGGGAAAAACGGGAGTGACGGCATTCACTCTGGACGGGGTGCATAAATATCTGTATTATATCCCCCTGTCCGTGAACGGCTGGTATATGTGCGTAAGTATGCCCTATGGAAAGCTGGATGAAAGGATCAGTGAACTGAGCGGCGGCATGACCCGGATGGCGATGGGGATCATCCTGATTATTACAGTCGCATTACTCAGTATATTCATTGGCTATGCCATGATTATAAGGCAGAAAAACCGGCTTCTTGCACGGGAAAAAAGCTCCACGGAGCAGGCACTCAGGCTGGCGGAGGAGGCCAGCCTGGCTAAGAGCGAATTTTTATCCCGGATGTCCCATGAAATACGGACGCCGCTGAACGGTATTATCGGGATGAACCACATTGCCATGCATAACCTGGAGAACCGGGAAAAGGTGAAGGACTGCCTCCATAAGGTGGAACTGTCCTCCGGCCAGCTGCTTTCCCTTCTGAATGATGTGCTGGACATGACGAAAGTAGAGAGCGGCAAAATTGAGCTTTGCGTGGAACGTATGGAATTCGGGACAATGCTGGAGCAGCTTGCCGCGATTGCCGGTTCCCAGGCGGCGGAGAAAAATATCGATTTCCGTATGGAGACGGAGATGGACAGGGATACCGCCTATCTGGGGGATTCCCTGCGCATCAGCCAGATCATCAATAACCTTCTTTCCAATGCTTTTAAGTTTACGGAACCGGGGGGACGGGTAAGCCTCCGTGTACGGGAAACGGATGTCAGGGAAGGCCTCCGCCGCCTGCAGTTTACAGTGGAGGATACCGGATGCGGGATCCGTGAGGAAAATAAGGAAAAAATATTCCGGCCCTTTGAACAGGAGTGCAGTGCCACCGCAAAGAAATACGGCGGCACCGGCCTTGGGCTGGCTATCAGCAGGCGACTTGCGGAGCTGATGGGAGGCAAGCTTACGGTGGAAAGCCGGCTGGGAGTGGGCAGCTGTTTTACCGTAGAAATCCCTTTATGGGAAGCCGGGGACGGGGAGCCTGCGCTGCAGGGAGCGGGACAGAAAGAGAGAGAGCCGGAAAATCCTTCGCAGGGAGCGGCGCATTCGATGCATCAGGGGAACGGGCAGGATAATCCGGCGCCTGAAGTCTCTCCGGAAGAAAACGGGGATTTGCAGGACAACGGAGCGCCTGCCGATACCGGAACACCTGCCGATACCGGAGGAGTGAAACCGGAGGGCAGAGCTTTTGAAGGCAAACGGATCCTCATCGTGGAGGATAACGAACTGAACCGGGAAATTGCATCCGAATTTATCCATATGATGGGGGCGGAATCAGAGACGGCGGAAGACGGGAAAAAGGCAGTGGAAAAGTTCGCCGCCTCCCCTGTGGGCTATTATGATATGATTCTTATGGATATTCTCATGCCGGAGATGGGCGGCTACGAAGCTGCCGGCCTTATCCGTTCCATGGAGCGCAGGGATGCGGGTACGGTTCCGATCCTCGCCATGACGGCAAATGCTTTTGCGGAGGATGTGGAAAAGAGCAGACAGGCGGGTATGAACGCCCATATCAGCAAACCTGTTTCTGCCGAACTTCTGTATGCACAGATGGATAGGTTTTTTCGGAAGGAAGATTCCTGAGAAATAAATAAAGTCCCGGAAACCAGAGAATGCTTAGACGCAATTGAAAGCTACCTCTTGTCATTTCTCACTGATGATAGTGACCAAGACATAGATACACTCATATCTAGTACATTTGGCGATTTTCTTGCTACCGCAAAAGAAAAAGAACGCTTGAAAATCATATTCACAACAATCAGAGAGCATATACTGAACACGATTAGTAGCGCAGATAAGCGATCGGCTTTTAGTCGCACATTGCTTGGAACAAAACAACTCCTTGAATTAGAAAATTGGGTTAATGAAAACTGTGATGGGCTAATGAGCTGTGAGATGACATCAGAAATTCTACAGTTAATTATTCAAAAACTGATTGAATACAGTGAAAACAAATGTCTGAGGGCAGTGATAACAGCAGAATCAATACCCATTATGGCCAATATGTGGATTGATGGAGCTTCGTATAAGCAAATTTGTGATTATGCATCTGAAAATGATGTCAAGATTATCCGCAGGAAAAAGGAAGGAGATATACAGCTTGGAGAAATCATTGATATTTGCGATGATGGGTTTGGATATGCCTCAACACTCATTATTAATGCGATCGCTGAGCTCATGCAACTACATTACGAAGAAATCGAAGACACATGTAGGCTGCTGGGTGAACTAAGCAGGCAGATGCGATATGGCCTTCCATCTAAAAAGAGTATTATTATTTATGAATCAGGTTTTGGCGATAGAGTTATATCTTTAAGACTTGCAGCGGTACTTTCAGGGGTTCCAATAAAAAACAAAAGGCAATTTCAAAAGGTGGCAAAAGAAAGAAAAGACGTTTTAATGGAAACCCTGACTGGGTTTCCTCGAATATTTTCAGATAGAGTATCTGAAATATAATAATTAACCTGAGTTCTGTATTGTTAATCGCACTTGACTATAAGAGGAGGAGTCGTTCATGGGTATATTTGATAAATTGTTCGGCAAGAAAAACGATGAAAGCGAAAGTCCAAAAGCTAAGCCAGAGCCAAGGGCCAATACTGTTTCGAATTCCCCGCATGTGGATGTTCGAATCTCATGTGGCAGCTGTAATGGCTATTATAAAATCCGTGAAGGGAAATATGGTGTATTTGCAGGATGTTCTAATTATCCGACATGCAAATCAACATTGAATATTCCCGACTTTATATTAAAGTATATACAAAACTATGGATTGAACATCTATCGCTGGGAAAAGGAATGCTATAAATGCAAAAAGAAAACGCCAGTTTATTCTTATTATCTTGATTATGATCTTGCTGATTTGGACGAACTCTTTAGCCTAGGTGGCCCCACAGTTGGATTGGGGGATTTAAGTTATATTGATGATTTGCTATCAAAGCAAATATCAACTATTCAGTTACGCTATAGCAATACCACAAAATCAAAATATATGGCTAATATATGTGAACATTGCGGCGCATTGCAAGGTAGGAATTATGTTGTGGATGATCCACATGAAATCATTGGTGAACTTTGGCATGATCGGGATATGGGAAAATATCTTTATACCAATATCAAAATAAAAGATATAACTCCGCTTAAAATGGATATTAAGCAACTATATGCCCAAGAAGAATAGTTACCTATATTTACGGGTTGAGTATGAGGAACGCTCAATTGTAATAAATCCGCTCCGTACAAATACGAAGCGGATTTATTACGGTTTCACATTCAATTCTTTAAAACCTTCTCCATCGGTTTGCCTTTCGCTAATTCATCAACCAATTTGTCAAGACAACGGATTTTCTGCATGAGAGGCTCTTCGATGTTCTCTACACGAACGCCACAGATTACGCCTGTAATCTTATGTGCATTAGGGTTGATTTGCGGGGCTTCAGCAAAGAACGTCTCAAAATCAACCTCTTTTTCAATTTGCGCCTGCAATCCACTGTCGTCATAGCCCGTCAGCCAGCAAACCACCGTGTCGAGTTCCTCTTTGGCACGGCCCTTCTTCTCCACTTTTTGAATATACATGGGATAAACGCTTGAAAATGTCATCTTATATACACGCTCGTTGTCCATTATATTTTTATCCTTTCTCCTCCTGTGCTTGTTCCTTCTCGATCAATGTCAGCGCAATTTTCAGAGCGGCGATTCGCCGTTTAAGAAGAGTCTGTTGTGACTTGCCCAGTTTGGCGGCGTCCATCTTCTTGCACTTATACAGCGTGGTCAGCAAAGCGCGATGCGCTTCGCGGAGCTCGTCAGGAGTAAAGCCTGCCGGCATCAGCCTTGCTCCTGTTTCGGCTGTTCCTCGGCGACAACATTCCAATTCACGCCGAACTGATCCGTTACGGCGGCATGGAATACGCTGTAGAACGTTTCGGTCGACGGAAGTGTCACTTCGCCGCCTTGGCAAAGCGCATCGAAGATAACCTTTGCCTCCTTGCCCGTGGGCACGGCAGCGGTCAGCCTGATGTTGCCCCCTTCTTTGACCGGTGTTGCTTCATCCGCAAACCAGACATTCGTACCACATATTGTCATCTCGGCGTGCATCACCCAGGTGCGCATAAGCTCCGGCGGGGTCTTGGAACCCTCCGGCATATAGTCTCCATAAGGCAGGACTTTCGGCTCGCCACAATGGAATATTGCGCGGTAAAAATCCAGCGCGTCATTGCAGTTACCGTTAAACACAAGATAAGGTGTAATCATTATCAGCTCTCCTTCTTTATTTTATTTCCTCTCCGTTATCTTAACGGTCACCGGATCGCCAATTTGCTTGCCGATTTTTGCCCGGATGTCCTTTCGGATACCGATGATATAGCAGACAGAGCCGTCCGGGTTCTTCACTCCCATGTTCACGACACTGCCATCGTAAGGCTCGCCGTCAAATGTTGCATGGACTTTGACACGTCCCTTGCCGAATTCCCCACGGACATCGTATGGAAATACAACATAGGCGCCGCATTTATCGGTGGACTCAATGATTGCATCATATTCATAAGTTTTATCATTCATCTTATTCTTTTCCTGGACGCAGGCCACACGCCATCGCGCCATGTCCGCTATCAGCTCAAAGTCAATGGGCTTGTCAAACGGAAACTGAACCGCACCCTTCGTCCTGTGATACCCAGTCAGGCGTTCTTCAAAGGGCGCAAGGGACAAATCGCCGGGATAGATGCCAATATGCTTTTGAAACGCCGCAAAGTGGATAATGTTCTCGCCTTGCCAAAATGTAGGCATCTGCCAGGAGATTTTCTCCACGGCATCTGGTGCGGTAGCGCGGATGGCTTCACGCACTTTATGCAAAATCAGCTGAACTGCCGCAGGCTGGCCGGCGATATATTCATCAATCGTATTTAATTTACCGCAATAATGGTCTTGATTCATCTTCTTGAACTCTTTGCCACATTCCGAGCATCTCCACATAATAACACCTCTCTTGCCAAAGTGTACATACAATCCACTTTTTTAATCCGCTGGTTTAATATCAGATCACTCTATCAGTTTAACTGCCTTTTTCTCAGTGAGACAATATTGTTTATTATAGGCAAAAAGCTTTTTATTTACGCATAGAATTTACCCGAAACACTACTGTAAACCGTGCAAAGTCCACAAGGGTGAATCAGAAGTTCGGCGATAAAGGTACGTGTAAATGTAATGTCATAAGTTAAACAACATCAGCGGTTAATTATTTTGGTTTTAAATAGAGGGTGCCGCTCAATCATCTCTATTCAATGATTTTGCGACACCCTCTGTACGCTGTTGTATAGTACGCACCTTCTCTCCTTTTTCTCTAAACAAAATCATGTTTAAGTAAGGACATTTCGGTGTTAAATTCATGCGGTTAACAGGACTTGAACCTGCATGGTCTCCCACCAGAACCTAAATCTGGCGCGTCTGCCAATTCCGCCATAACCGCAAATCACAGCATAGGAATGCTGTCACGGTCTATATTATACCGTGGCAGTTTCTGGCTTGTCAATAGTCAGGAAGGAAAAAGACAGGACAAAGCGTATCAACCGTTACAGTTAACGCCCCCTGTGGTGCTGCCGCGTGGTTTTGCCCTCCGGCTTTTCCCACAGGCTGTTATTCGTCCTCCTGTTGTAAGACTTTTTTCCTGCTTATTCGTAATAGTTATTGACAAAAGGGAAGAGAACGAGTATATTGTAAGTAGCAAGTGATAAGTAGTAAGTAATAAGTGGTAACCTATACACATTATGCAGGAAACGGCAATCGGCAAAACCGATACGGTACTGTTTTTTCTTAAAGGAGGAAATGACAGAATGAAAGAACTTGGATTAACACAGCAGTATTTATTATGCGCATTGAATAAAAATGGGAAACTGTCCGCCTGGTCGGTGGAGCAGCAGGTATGTCTTACAGGAGGAGCGTTACTGGAATTGATGGGTGCAGGCTGCTGCGAAGAAGAGGGAAAAAAGATTGCAGCAAGGAAGGAACCCGGAGAAGAGAGAAGCTATTTACGCCCTTTTTATGCTTATCTGGCGGAGAAACCCAGAAAAATCAGTACGATAGCCTCTGATTATGCATTTTCTTTTACGGATAAAAGGATAAAGGAGCTTGTATACAGCGTGGGCGGATCGTTGGTAAAGGAAGGCTGCGCGAAGGAAGAAAGCAAAGGGATACTGGTGGAAAGCCTGCGTTTTTATCCGGAGGAGGGATGTGTGGATAACGTTATCCAGCAGCTCCGGGCGGAACTTCTGGAGGAGGGCGAGGTGAGCGATGATATCGCCGCTTTGACGGCTCTTTTGGATACAAGCGGGCTTTTAAAGCAGTATTTCAGTAAATATGAATCGGAACAGTTGAGGAAGCGGATCAAAGAGGTCAGGGAATCGGAGCAGGGAACCACGGTTAAGAAAATGATGGAGTATGTGGAGACAATGATTATAGCGGTCAGCATATCGGGAAGTGCCGCCACCTGATTCCTTCGTTTAAAAAAGAAACGTGAAAACAAATATAAAAGCTGCTGATGAAAAGAAGAAAGCCGGCAAAGAAAAGGCTGTAAATAAAAAGACAGTAGATAAAAGACAGTAAATAAAAGGCAGGGTGAGGAAAATGGGCAGGCAAAGAAGTCTGGAAACAATACAGACAGCTGAATTTGTTACCATTGGGGAATTGGTTCGTCTGACGGAATCCCGTTACAGCACGCTTAAATTTTATACGGAGGAGGGCATGATTCCTTTTGAACAGGCAGAAGAGAATCTCACCCGCAGATACCGGAGGGAGGAAGCGGTATCCCGGATCCGGGAAATTAAGCAGATGCGGGAGGACGGCATGGCTGTGCCGGAAATAAAGAAGGCGCTTGGTGTATAAAAAAGCGCCTTCTGTTTTGCATAAATGCTGCGGGCAGGGGGATCAGCTGTATTTCAGGAGGACGGCTTCCACCACGTCGGCGGCGTCTTCACATTTGTCGCAGCATTTTTCCATACGGTTGTAGATGGTGGTCCAGGCAAGGATCTCCACAGCGTCGGCCGGTTCCGTATAGAGCCGGTGCATGGCCTCCGTATACAGGCGGTCGCCGGTTTCCTCCAGATGGTTGATATCGATGATCATTTCCTTAATCACTTTGGATTTACGGAAATTCTCAAATTCCAGCATCAGCTTTTTAAGGGAATAGCAGCAGTCATTGATGATGGAAACAAAGGATATGGCATCCTCCCGTAACGAGGTGATCCCGAACATGTACAGCCGAAGAAGGACATCCTCCAGGCTGTCGGTCACATCGTCCAGGGCTTTGGAAAGCTCCAGGATATCTTCCCGGTCGATGGGGGTGATAAATTCCTTCATGAGCTTTTCCAGGAGTCCGTGCTTGGCAATGTCCGCGGTATGTTCGATATTATGCAGAGATTCGATATGGACAGCCAGCTGGGCGGGATCAAAATTCAGAAAATCCTCCTTCAGCATATCTGCGGCCTGGCAGGAATAGGTAACCGCTTCTACAAACATCTCAAAATAATTATTTTCTTTTTTACGTGCCATGATAGTTTCCTTTCTTGAGGGCTTGAATTATATTTGCAGTCTGCTTCCATAATCTTGATGGCCTTTCGGCCGGCTGCTTTCCTGCATGATGCTGTCCGGTGAACCGGGCATGGGGGACTTCAGAAGAGGAATAAAAATAATTTTGCGAAAAGATAACCGATAATGCCGCAGCCCGGGAAGGTCAGTACCCAGGTCAAAACCATTTCCTTCACTACGCCCCAATTTACGGCGGAGAGCCTGCGGGAGGCGCCCACGCCCATGATAGCTGTTGTTTTTGTATGCGTGGTGGATACCGGGATTCCGGTCAGGGAGGAGAGCAGCAGGCATACGGCACCCGCCATATCTGCGGCAAAGCCCTGGTATTTTTCCAGCTTGACCATATCCATACCCACGGCTTTGATGATACGGTAGCCTCCAATGGAGGTTCCGAGAGCCATTACCATACTGCAAAGGATCATGAGCCAGAGAGGGATTTGGAAAGAGGTGACCCCGTCCTTCCCGCCGGCAAGAAAGATCCCCAGCATGAAAACCCCCATAAATTTCTGGCCGTCCTGCGCACCGTGCATGAAGGCCATCGCCGCCCCGCCGGCGATCTGCGCCCCTCCGAAAAAGCGGGTGGTACCGCATCTGTCCCTGTGTCTGCAGGAAAACTCCACGCCCTTAGCGGAAAGCCAGCCCAGGGCAAAACCAAGGAGCGTGGAAAGGATCAGGCCGTAAATAACCTTGATCCATTCGGAAAGCTGGATGCCTGCCAGACTGTTATGCATGGCGATAGCGGCACCGGAAAGCCCGGCAATCAGGGCATGGCTTTCACTGGTGGGAATGCCGAACCACCATGCTGCGGTGGCCCAGGTGACAATAGCCACAAGCGCCGCACACAGGGCTACCAGGGCCTGCTCCGGGTTTCCCCCGAAATCCACCATATTATAGATGGTGGAGGCGACGCTGGCATTTATCATAGTCATTACAAATACACCGAGGAAATTAAAGACAGCAGCCATGATGATGGCATGCCTGGCGCTGATGGCTCTGGTAGATACACAGGTGGCAATGGCATTGGGCGCGTCGGTCCAGCCATTGACAAGAATGACTCCCAGGGTCAGCAGGGCGGTGATGGCAAGGGCGGGATTGGATAGAAGCTGCGAGAGAAAAGCAGAGAAGCTGATAGTCATTTCTTTACCCTTTCTTAACATGTATTAAACGTGCAATTTACATTGCCTATTATATAGGAAGAAAAAGAAAAAACCATGCCTGCGGCGCCTATTTTACATACTTTTTACAAAGGTTAAAAAGATGCCAAAAAAAGAAGAATTTCCGGGAAAAAGGACCCGGAAATTCTTCTGTAATGCTGCGGGGCTTTGCCTGGCAAAGACAGTTTCTCCCCATACTTATTTAACCAGCGAACAAATCAGGCGGACGCATTTATCAACGCCCAGGGTAGTACTGTTAAGAACGAGGTCATAGCTTTCCGCCCGCCCCCATTTTTTGTCGGTAAAAAAGTTGTAGTAGAGGCTTCTGTCCTTATCCCTTTTTTTGATCAGGGATTCCGCTTCACGGGAGGAGATGTTCTGCCGTTCCATAATCCGTTTGACGCGTTCCGGCATATTGGCACGTATGAATATGGAAATCACATCCGGATAGGACTCCAGTACGGAATCGGCACATCTGCCCACGATGATGCAGGATTCCTTATCTGCCAGCTGACGGATGACCTGGGACTGTACATTGAACAGCATATCATTCATAGGCAGCCCGAAGCCGGTCATTTCATTGGAATAATCCGAAGGCACGGTATACAGCCAGGGATTGGCCCGCTTTTCATCCACAGGCTTCAGGTGCTCCATTCCGATACAGCTCTTTTCGGACGCCATTTGAATCAGCCTGCTGTCGTAGCATTCGATTCCTAGTTCACGGGCGGCAATTTTACCGATTTCATGACCGCCGCTGCCGAACTGCCTGCCGATTGTAATAATTGTGTTTGCCATATGAAAACCCCCTTTTCTATGGAAAGAAACACACGCCATAAGTGACCTTGCCGGTAACAGGGAAGGTATGGAACAGTTACCCTTCTTACTATTATAATACCGCAAAAAGGAAGGGATGAAAAGACATTGCTTTTTTTCCTGTGCTATTTATAATAGAGAGATAGAAGGAACAAAAAATACGAAAAGGCAGGTTACGGAAGAGATGGACGGATATGTGGGACTGTCCGGGGAGTCGGCAGTTTTTACCCATATGCTGGAGAAGTATGCACTGGGTTTTTCCGAAAAGCTGACGTTGGAGTCAAATGAAGATTTTATTTATCTGAGCGATCCGGTTACCTATGAGCTGTACCTGATCAATGTGGTTGATCCCGGCAAGATAAAACGGACATGGGGAGATTACCAGGGAAAAAAATGCTATCAGGTACTGCAGGGCAGGACGGAGCCTTGTCCTTTCTGTACGAATGACATCCTCAGCAGAGAGCAGTATTATATCTGGAAGCATCATAATGATATCATCAACGGCGACTATATTCTGAAGGACAAGCTTGTGGAATGGGAGGGGAAAACAGTCCGAATGGAAGTGGTCATGGATGTTTCCGGGCCGGAGAGGACGGATGAGGTGCTGCAAAGAAGCCTGAACGGACAGAATGTCCTTGCCTCCTGCATGCGTTCCCTGCTGGATCAAAAGGAGGCCTCAGGAGCCGCCAGGGAGCTGCTTTCCAAGATGTGCCGCTTTTTTGGAGCGGAAGAAGGGTTTATGCATTTTTTTATCCAGTCGGGAAAGGTGATCCGCTGGGATCAGAAGCAGGAGACAATACGGACGATGGATAAAAAACTCCCCTCCTTCCGGCTTCGCTCCTATTGGGAGGAGCTTCTTGCCGGCGGGAAGCAGGTTATCGTCAAGGATGCTGCGCAGCTGGCCGGGAGGGATGATACCAGCTATCAGGTGCTGAAGGAGAGCGGCACGCAATCCTTCTGCCTCACCCCTATTTGTGCGGGGAAACGGCTCCTGGGATTTATGGGCCTGAAGAACATTACCAGATACTGGACGGAGCTTTCCCTGCTGAACATGCTTGCCGATTATACTTCCGCATTCCTGATGAAGGAAGAACTGAAGCTGGAAAATCAAAGAATCATGTATTATGACGGGACCACAGGGTATCTGAATTTCGAAGGCTTTAAAAAGAATGCGCTGAAACTGTTACAGGAAAATACCGATAAAAAGTATGTCCTGTGGTACTCGGACCTTAAAAAATTCAAATACATAAATGATGTATTCGGTTATGAAACGGGGGACAAATTCCTGAAGTACTGGGCGCAGTCCATTGCCCGGACCATGGAGCCGTGGGAAACCTTCGGGCGTATTTCCGGGGATAAATTTGTGGTACTGCGATGCTACAGGGATGAAAACGAGCTGGAGAGGCGCTTCCGGAATATGGCGGATACGCTGGAGCTGTTTGCTCAGGATTATAAAGGCGTGCGCGTGGAATTCGCCTGCGGGGCCTATCTGATGGAAAATCCCGAAGACAGGCTCAGTCTGAATGAAATGCTGGACAGGGCCAATATGGCGGAAAAAAGTGTCAAACCTCTGTCCGGCAGCCATATGGCTGTGTACAGTGAATCTATGCGAAGCAGTGCGGTCAACGAAATGCAGATGGAATCGGCGGTACGGGAAGCTATGGACAGGGAGGAGTTCGTTATGTACCTCCAGCCCCAGGTATCCCTGAGACCTGCGCGATGCCTCCGTGCGGAAGCGCTTGTCCGGTGGAAAGGGACCGACGGCTGTCTTGCATATCCTTCTGTATTTATCCCTATACTGGAGCGGGAAGGGATTATTGCAAAACTCGACCGGTATATGTTTGAGCATGCCTGCCGGTACGTGCAGGACTGGCGGGAAAAGGACGGCAGGCCGCTGTGTGTCACGGTAAACGTATCCCGCATGACCATGCTGCAGCCCGATTTTGTGGAAAGCTTCAGCCGGATAAAGGAAGCATACCATATTCCCCGGGGAGGTATTGAGCTGGAATTCACCGAAAGCGTTATTGTGGAAAATCATGAGGTGTTCCGGGAGATTGTGGACGGGCTGAAGGAAGCGGGTTTTCCCTGTGCCATGGATGATTTTGGCGCGGAACAGTCCTCTTTGAATATCGTAAAGGATATCCCCATGGATGTTCTGAAATTTGACAGACGGTTTTTTGAAAAAGGGAAAGAGGATGAGAGAGGGCTGGCTGTGATTTCCTGTATGATGAAGCTGGCGGAGGCCCTGAACATGGAAACGGTGGCCGAAGGCGTCGAGGACAGCGAACTGGTGGAGCTGCTGAAAAAAATGGGCTGTGACTATATCCAGGGATATGTATTTTCCAAACCCATGCCCGCAAAGGATTACCAGGCCTTTCTTGCGGAATTTTCCGCCGCCTCTGTTACGTGACAAATGGACAGAAAAAAGGATCCGGCTGCCGGATCCTTTTTTTCTGTTTATGTAAGGCCCCGGCTGCGCTTCAGCCAGTTGCCTCTCAAATAATAGACGATGAACATAACCGAGGTTACCGTCCAGGTCAGCGGATAGCTGAATGCCACCGTAGAAACCTCCGGACGGAACGGGACAATCACGAGAATCCAGATGACGCGCAGGACGCAGATACCGAAGCAGGTAAGGAGCATGGGAATGATGGAATCCCCGCAGCCTCTTGCCGTACCCCCCAATATCTCGATACAGATATAAGTGATATAGCTCGGGGAAATGACGGCCATCATATGAAGCCCGATGTCGATAACACTGTCGTCCGAGGTAAACAGCCGGAAGAAAATCCGCCCTCCCAGCAAAACGACGGCACTGAGCAGAACACTGGTAAAAGCGGCCATACCCAGGCAGACCTTGACGCTTTTATGGATTCTGTCGTATTTGCCGGCACCGAAATTCTGACCTGCAAAAGTAGTAATTGCCACGCCATAGGCGCCCATGATCATCCAGAAAATCCCGTCAACCTTTCCGTATGCGGTCCATGCGGCAATCGTATCCGTACCGAACGAGTTGATGCTGGCCTGGATGATCAGGTTGGAAACGGAATACATGGTGGACTGCAGCCCGGCCGGCAGCCCTATACGGATGATATGCTTCAGAATCCCCGGCGTAAACCGGATTTCCCGCACACGAAGCTTGTAGGAATCCTCGGCCCGTATCAGGGCCGCAAGAACCATAACCGCGCTCGCCACCTGGGAAAGAGAAGTGGCTATCGCCACGCCTGCCACACCCATTTTTAAAACTACCACAAAGAAGACATCCAGAATAATATTTATTAAACACGATATAATCAAAAAATACAACGGACGCTTGGCATCCCCCACCGCACGGAGGATACCGGATCCCATATTATATAACAAAGAAGGGATGACACCCAGGAAATAAATACGCATATAAGTCAGAGAAAGCTTCATGATATCATCCGGCGTATTCATAAGCTGAAGAGCTGCCCCCGCAAAAAGAATGCCAAGAACCATAATAACAGCGCCCCCTGCAAGAGAAAGGGCGATAGAGGTGTGTACGGCTTTTTTGACATCGGAATGATTTTTAGCCCCATAAAACTGGGATATAATAACGGTAGCACCTGAAGAAAGCCCTACGAAAAAGCCAACCAGCAGGTTGATCAGAGTGGACGCAGGCCCTCCTACCGCAGCGAGCGCCTCTTTCCCTACAAAATTACCCACGATTACAGCATCGGTGGTATTATAGAGCTGCTGAAAAAATGTCCCGAAAAGAATGGGAAAAAAGAAAAGCAAAAGCTGCTTCCAAATAACCCCTTCTGTAATCTGATTTGCTGTCTGCTTTTTCATACATTCCTCCTGCCCGTTTGACCGGTGTAAATAACAGCCTGAAAGCGGCTTCTTCCTATTATAAAGGGTTTATTTGGGAAACTCAATAGCCGTTTACGGGGAATTTTTCCGGACAACAAAACGATTGTTACTGTTCGCTTCGTAATCAGTAACAATCGTTTTGGATGCGGCTTAATGATGTGCGGTTTTACGGCGGGAAAGCCGGTGCCGCAGAGCCTGTGATGTGACTTGGGATTACACCTTCTCTACAGGTATCCAAATCTCGTTATAATCATCTTCCGGGTTCTCGCATAATGGTGTATACATTTCAATATTGTAGTTACCCGCAAGCTTATATGTTTTGCATGAGGGCAGCCATTCACTCCATATCTTTGTATTCACATCCTGTAATGCTTTCGGTAATGCACCATGGCAGGGGAATATAGCCCAGGTACCTGCAGGAATTACTTTTGTTACATAATCATCCGGAACCTCATTCCATGGAATATAATTATCGGCAATTAAGTAATCAAAGTTCTTTCCGTCAATGTCCATACATATTCCGTACATACCACATACCGTCTTGTTTTCCAAGCTTGTCATATGCTCCTTCCAAAACATGGGGATTTCGTCATAAGCAGTTTCCGTATGGAACCTGCGCAGCTTTCCCATTACTGTAAACTGTGACTTTTCAACAATTTTGTACTCTAACATAGTACCGCCCTCCAATGTGAGTTTTATTTTCAGTGGAGCAAAGGAATTCAGGTTGCTGCCTTGCTCTTTAGCAGCAGAAGGAGTTATTCCATGGAACTTTGTGAATGCCCGGGTGAAGCTGTCCGGTGATTCGTAACGATATTTCAGGGCAACATCAATCACTTTTATATTAGTAGAACATAGCTCCTGGGCAGCAAGTGTCAGACGGCGGTTTCGGATATATTCACCAACTGTGAATCCGCATAGTACATGAAAGATTTTTTGGAAGTAAAAGCTTGATACATAGGCTTTGCCGGCAATATCATTGATATCCATATCTTCCGTCAGATTATCTTCTATATATGCTATCGCATTGGTAATACCCTCATTCCATCCGTTCATAAACATCCTCATTCCTTGTCACACCGTAATTATATTATAGGAATATGCGTGTGTATTTTCCCTGCATTTCCTGTTCTTTTGTGTCGGGCTGTAATTGTTCCCCGTATGAAAGAAGCTGTCAGCCTATGGATAGGATTATACATTTTTTCCACAGGCAAGTCACTAATAAATTAATGAGATAACTTATCCATGATTCGGAAGAGAAGCGATACTAATCCGCTTGACGGATCGGACAGAGGAAAGGTATACTGAAAACTGTTCGTCAGAATGTGATAAAAAAGGCGATTTGGAGGACTGGTAAATGGTTTCAGTAATTTTATTATTTGTTGCAGGGCTTGTGTTAATCTGCTTCGGCGGAGACAAGCTGGTGGATGCGTCGGTGGCACTGGCTAAAAAGATCGGGATCCCCCAGATTGTTGTGGGGGCTACGATAGTGAGCATAGGTACAACCCTGCCGGAGATCCTGGTGTCTACGACGGCGGCTTTTGATGGTTCTGCCGCAATCAGCGCGGGGAATGCTTTCGGCTCGATAATATGTAATACGGCCTTAATCGCGGGTTTTGCCCAGCTTATCCGGCCGGTAAAGAAGGTGGAATTCACCTCACTTGCGTGGCGGTGTCTGTTTTTCTTCGTTTCGATATTGGCCTTGACTGCATACGGCTGGTTTACCGGAAGCTTTGACAGGCTGAGCGGAATTGTGCTTCTGTGCCTGTTTTTACTGTACGCATGGCTGAATATGGTGCGTGCCAAATCCGAAGAGGAGGTCACGGCAGAAACCGAAGAAAGCCTGGCGGAGCTGAAAAAGATATCCCTTCCCCGGAACCTCATGATGCTGGCGTTCTGTGCGGTGCTTTTGTTTTTAGGCGCCAACCTGCTGGTGGACAACGGTATCATCATTGCCGGCTATCTGGGGGTGCCGGAGCGTGTCATCGCCGTAACCGCCATCGCTCTGGGGACGTCTCTGCCGGAGCTGGTAACGACGATTATGTCCCTGATTAAGGGATGCGAAAACGTGGGGCTGGGAAATATTATAGGGGCCAATATACTGAATATGCTGCTTGTAATCGGTATTCCCGCCACGATAACCGGTATGGAACTGGAAATGCAGACCGTACGTGTGGACGCACCTCTCGGGGCGCTGCTCATGGCCGTGCTCATCCTGCCTATCCTGTTCCGGAAAAAAGGGAGCCGTGTCCAGGGAGCCGTGCTTTTAGGCATATATGCCCTTTACTGCGCATTCAACTTTTTCTAAGACTTGCACTTGTAATAGGGAAATGAATCTGCTATAATTTTAACGATCTATGCAAAGAAAACTATTTTTTTAAGAATTTTAAAAGGAGATGTCAAAATGAGAGGAAACATTGTAGTTGGACAGTCCGGCGGACCGACAGCCGTAATCAACTCTTCCGTTGCAGGCGTATACGCCGCAGCCAAGAAGCTTGGAGTAAAGAAAATCTATGGTATGGTTCATGGTATTCAGGGATTCTTACAGGACAACCTGATCGACCTTGGAGAGTATCTGGATGACGAAACAGGTATCGAATTACTGAAGAGAACTCCTTCCGCATTTTTAGGCTCCTGCCGTTTTAAAATGCCTAAGATTGAAGGACATGAGGAAGTATATGAGAAAGTATTTGAAATCATGGAAAAGCATGACATTGAATGTCTGTTCTATGCAGGCGGAAATGATTCCATGGATACGGTGAAGATGCTGTCCGATTATGCAGCAGCTCATAACAAACCCCAGCGCTTCATGGGCGTTCCCAAGACGATTGACAATGACCTGCCGGTAACCGATCACTGCCCCGGATATGGTTCCGCAGCTAAATATATCGCAACCAGCATGAAAGAAATCATCCGCGACAACGAATCCTTTGGTGTGGAGAAGCCCACCATCTGTATCGTGGAGATCATGGGCCGCCATGCAGGTTGGCTGACCGCAGCAGCAGCTCTGAGCCGCGGGGATGACTGTACCGGACCGGATGCAATCTACCTTCCTGAAGTTACCTTTGATATGGACAAGTTCATGGAAAAGGTAAAACATCTGGCAGCAACCAAATCCTCCGTTGTAATCGCTGTTTCCGAAGGAATTGCTCTGGCTGACGGACGTTTCGTATGTGAACTGGGCAATGCTTCCGATTTCGTGGATGCATTCGGACATAAGCAGCTTTCCGGCTGTGCCGCTACTCTGGCTAACAAAGTGGCTGCGGAGACAGGACTGAAGACCCGTGCGGTAGAATTCTCCACCCTGCAGCGTGCTGCTACCCATCTTGCTTCCCTCACAGATATCAACGAAGCCTTCCAGGTGGGACATGATGCGGTTGTTGCTGCAGAAGAAGGAAAGACCGGCATGATGATCACTCTGGACAGAAACGGAGACGATCCTTACCAGTGCGGTACCAGCGCTTATGATATCCATGCAATTGCCAATGTGGAAAGACCTGTTCCGGCAGAATGGATTACCGAAGACGGCTGTGATGTGAACGAAGGCTACGAGAAGTATGCAAGACCTCTTATCATGGGTGAACTGCAGCCGCTGTATATCAACGGTGTTCCCCGTCATCTTGTTAGAAAATAATAAGTATAGAAGCTTTATGGAAGAAGCAGTATCGGTTAACCGGTGCTGCTTCTTCCGTTTTTATACAAATTATATAGATGACAGTACTTTTTTAGTCGGATTTATAGTATTTTTAGAACATGGACACAATTTAGACACATTTGGGGTATACAGTTATATATATCGAGTAAGACACCGGCTGTGCTGACCTGAATATAAGCCAGAATAGCAGGCGCTTTACCAAGAGGGCGGGCATTTGACGGATGTGGCAAAAGCCGCAGCCCCGAGAAAATTCAGGAGGCGGTCAAGATGAGTGATCAGAAAGAATTAGCAAAAATCCAAAAATTTGTAGAAAAGAAAAAAACAGCTCCCATTATTAAAATGATGGGTAAAGCGGACAGCGATGTACTTGTAGCTGCATTGGAAGCATTGGGATCGATAGGAGATGAGGACTCTTTTAATCAGATTACTCACTATCTCGAGCATGAAGATGCACGGGTAAGGGTTGCAGCCTGCAAGGCAGCGTTGGTTATTGATACGGAATATATGAAGACCAGGGTCAGACATCAGCTGATGGTAGAGGCGGATCCGGAAGCCAAGAAGCAGATACAGGATGCGCTGAACAGTGCAAAAGAAACCAGAGTCTGAAACGGATTGTACATAACGAATGAGGTGGCTGTAGGAAAGGCGGCGTAATACGTTGCTTTACCTACAGCCATTTTTTGTACGGAAGGAATCGCCCGGATACCGTTCAAGGCCCTTTGTGCCGTGAACGGTATCCGGGCGATTTCCGGGCTTGACAAGAGGAAACGGATGGAGTATGATTTGAACAACAGGGAAAACGTTTTCCGAAAACCGTAAGAGGAAAACGCAGGAAAAAGGAGGGATGAAATGGCTTCCATCAGGGATGTGGCACAGAAGGCGGGAGTGGCAATTTCCACCGTTTCCAAAGTATTAAACCAATATCCCAATGTAAGTGAAGAAACGAAAGCCAGGGTTAATGAAGCGATCAGGGAGCTTCATTTTACACCGAACACCATAGCTTCCGCGTTGTCATCCAAGCAGGCGGGCAGAGTGGCCCTGCTGCTGAATCTGAATACCCAGACCCAGGCGATTGACGAAATTGATATGCAGTATCTTTCCGGAGCGATTAATAAAGCACAGGAAAGGAAGCTGGATGTCATCACCGTGTTTTTTTCCATGATAAGAGACAGGGACGTTATGGGAATCGTCAATTATCTTAAGGCACAGAGCATTGAAGGGATTATTATTTACGGAATGAGCCGTGAAGATAAGGTACTGCACAAGCTGGTAGAAGAGCAGCATTTCCGGATCGTGGTAGTGGATGCCCCGTTTGTCAACCCCTATACTTCTTCGGTGCAGATTGACCATGAAAAGGCCCAATACGATGTGGCGAAGAAAACAGTCCTGGAAAACAAAGGGAAACGGATTCTTTATATTGCAGGCAAGAAAAACGGCTTTGTTACCGGGGCCAGGCTGAACGGCATGAAACGCCTCGCGGAGGAAGAAAACCTGTCCTTATTTGTCAGGCAGGGGGAATTCAGTGAAAAGAAAGCCAGACAGCTGACCTTCCAGTATGCCCGCAGCAGGGATATCGTGGTATGCGCCTCGGATCTAATGGCTATCGGTGCCATGAGGGCCTTGCAGGAGATGGATATTTTCCGGCCGGTCTGCGGCTTCGACGGCATCACTTTAATGGGGTATGCAGGAAAACAGATGAATACGGTGAGACAGGATTTTTACAGGGTATCCGCCGAAGCCATGGAAGAGATGTCCCGGCTTCTGGAAGGCGGGGAAGGACGGGAAGTCCTTCTTGATTATTCCATCATAAGAATGCAATATCTGGATATTATATGTTAAAATAGTAAATGCAGAGACCAGGAGGAAGAACAATGGCATTAATGGATACAATTCAGAGAGAAATACTGGAGGAACGGCTGGAGCAGGAAATGGAAGCTCTGGCACAGGAAATGTACGGGAAAAAAATTGCGGAGATATCGGATCAGGAGCTGTATTACGTGATCCTGAACCTGACAAAGGGGCTGATGCATGCCACAATCCCTACGGACGGAAAGAAAAAGGTTTATTATATTTCCGCAGAATTCCTTATCGGCAAGCTGCTTTCCAATAACCTGATTAACCTGGGGGTTTATGACAAGGTGGAAAGCATCCTGAAGGAAAAAGGAAGGGAGCTGTCCCGGATAGAAGAAGCGGAACCGGAGCCTTCCCTTGGCAACGGCGGGCTTGGCAGGCTTGCGGCCTGCTTCCTGGATTCCATCGCTACCCTGGGGCTGCCGGGGGAAGGGATCGGCCTGAATTATCATTTCGGCCTGTTCCGTCAGGTTTTCAAGGATAAGCTGCAGACGGCGGAAAAGGACGCGTGGCTGGAAAAGCAGTCCTGGCTGAATAAAACCGACACCAGCTTTGACGTATATTTTGGAAAGAAAAAAGTGACCTCCCGGCTTTATGACATAGATGTCATAGGGTATGACAGCGGCGTTAACAAGCTGCGTCTGTTCGATTTGGAATCTGTGGATGAGGATTTGGTAAAAGACGGAATCACCTTTGATAAAGAGGACGTGGAAAAGAACCTCACACTGTTCCTGTATCCGGACGATTCGGATGAGGCCGGCAATCTGCTCCGTATTTACCAGCAGTATTTCATGGTGAGCAACGCGGCGCAGCTGATATTAAAAGAGATGAGGGAGAAGCATTATGATCTGCGCAAGCTGCATGAGCATGCGGTGATCCAGATCAATGATACCCACCCTTCCATGATTATTCCGGAATTAATCCGTATCCTGGTGGAGGATAAGGCGTTTACCATAGATGAGGCGATTGAAGTGGTGAGCAAAACCTGCGCTTATACCAACCATACGATCCTGGCGGAGGCTCTGGAAAAATGGCCCTATGCCTACCTGCAGAAAGTAGTGCCTCAGCTCATCCCCATCATTGACGAGCTGGATAAGCGGATAAAGGCTGAATTCAAGGATCCCAAGGTACAGATTATCGATAAGGACAAAAGAGTCCATATGGCGCACATGGATATCCATTACGGCTTTTCCGTAAACGGTGTGGCGGCTATCCATACCCAGATCCTGGAGGAAACGGAGCTTCATCATTTTTATGAGATTTATCCGGAAAAGTTCAACAACAAGACAAACGGTATCACCTTCCGCAGATGGCTGCTTTCCTGTAATAAAGAACTGACCGCCCTGATCGGGGAAGGGATCGGAAACGGATTTAAAAAGAACGCGGATGAACTGGAGAAGCTTCTGGCGTATATAAACGACAAGAACTTCCTGGACCGTCTGGAAGCGATTAAAGTGGATAATAAAAAGAAGCTGGCGGCTTTTATACAGGAAAAGGAAGGGGTGGAAATCAATCCGGATTCCGTATTTGATATTCAGGCCAAGAGACTCCATGAATACAAACGCCAGCAGATGAACGCGCTGTATATCATCCATAAATATCTGGAGATCAAGAGGGGCAAGAAACCCTCCGTTCCGGTTACCTATATCTTTGGAGCCAAGGCGGCGCCCGCATATATCATTGCCCAGGATATCATCCACCTGCTTCTGGTGCTGCAGGATATCGTGAACAACGATCCGGAAGCAGGCAAATATATGAAGATTGTTATGGTGGAGAATTACAATGTTAGCTATGCGGAAAAGCTGATTCCCGCCTGCGATATTTCCGAGCAGATATCCCTTGCTTCCAAGGAAGCATCCGGGACCGGCAATATGAAATTCATGCTCAACGGTGCCGTGACACTGGGAACCGCGGACGGCGCCAATGTGGAAATCCATGATCTGGTGGGGGAGGACAATATATACATTTTCGGAAAAGATTCCGAGACCGTCATTGCCCATTATGAGAAAGCCGATTACGTATCGAAAGATTATTACAAAAAAAGCCCGGTTATCAAGGAAGCGGTGGACTTCATCATAGGGGAACAGGCCATGAAGGCCGGTCATAAGGAGAATCTGGAACGCCTGTACAAAGAGCTTCTGAATAAGGACTGGTTTATGACCCTGCTTGATCTGGAGGATTATATCGCCGTCAAGGATAAGATGCTGGAAGATTATAAGGACAGGGAAAAATGGAAAAAGATGATGCTTGTTAATATTGCCAAAGCCGGCTTCTTCTCTTCTGACAGAACCATCAGGGAATATAACAGGGATATCTGGAAATTAGACTGATTAGGATTCGTGCGCAAAAGCGGACAGAGGGGCGTACAGATGGGAGCAGAAATGAGAAGAAGTGGTATTTTAATGCCGGTGTCCAGCCTTCCTTCGGAATACGGAATCGGATCCTTTTCGAAGGAAGCATATGAATTTGTGGATTTTCTGGAAAGCGCGGGGCAGAAGCTGTGGCAGATACTGCCCCTGGGACCGACAGGGTACGGGGATTCCCCGTACCAGTCCTTCTCCACCTTCGCAGGGAACCCGTATTTCATTGATTTGGAAAGCCTTGTGGAAGAAGGCTGGATTACCCGTGCAGAATGTGATAAAATGGATTTTGGAGAGGATGAATGTTATGTCGATTACGAAAAGATGTATCATTCCCGGTTCCGGATCCTGAAAAAGGCTTTTGACAGAAGCGGCATAGAAGAGAAGCCGGAGTATCAGGAATTTGCAAAAGAAAATGCGTTCTGGCTGGAGGACTATTCTTTATATATGGCTGTGAAGGATTCTCTGGGGGGCGCGAGCTTCCTGACCTGGGAGGAGGATGTCAAGCTCCGTAAGGAAGAAGCGCTGGCCAAGCTGCGAAAGAAGCTTTCACAGGAGATTGCTTTCTATAAATTCCAGCAGTTCCTGTTTACGAAGCAATGGCTTGCTTTAAAGAGTTATGCCAATAAAAAGGGAATCCTCATTGTGGGCGACATTCCCATTTATGTGGCCCTGGACGGAGCGGATACCTGGGCAAACCCGGAGCTTTTCCAGTTGGACGAAGACTGTACCCCTCTGGCGGTGGCAGGCTGTCCGCCGGATGCGTTTTCCGCAACCGGGCAGCTTTGGGGGAATCCCCTTTACCGTTGGGAATATCATAAGGAAACGGGCTTTGCCTGGTGGATAAAACGGATTTCCTATTGCTATAAGCTGTATGATATCCTGCGGATCGATCATTTCCGCGGTTTTGAATCCTACTATTCCATTCCGTACGGAGATCCCACAGCGGAGTTCGGGCATTGGGAAAAAGGGCCTGATTACGACTTTTTCCGTACCCTGAAGCAGGAACTGGGGAAGAAAGAAGTAATCGCCGAAGATCTGGGATACCTGACCCCGGCGGTTCTTAGCATGGTAAAAAAGACAGGTTATCCGGGGATGAAGGTGCTGCAGTTTGCTTTTGATCCCAGGGAAGAGAGCGATTATCTGCCCCACAACTATACCAGGAACAGCGTGGTGTATACGGGGACCCATGATAACCAGACCACAACGGCCTGGGTGGAGGAAATAGGCAGGGCCGATCGGGCCTTTGCCAAGCAGTATCTTAACGTAAAAAGAAACAAGGACGTGCCGGAAGCCATGGTAAGGGCGGCGCTTTCCAGCGTTTCCGACACTGCTGTTATACCGGTTCAGGACTGGCTGGGCCTTGGGGCCGAGGCCCGTATCAACACCCCGTCAACGTTGGGGGAGAACTGGAAATGGCGTCTGAAAAAAGGACAGTGCAGCCAGGAGCTTGCGGAGTACATCCGCGGGCTGACAAGACTGTACGGCAGATAGCAAAGATAAGTAACACAGAACAAAAAACCGCCGCAGGGCGGTTTTTTGTGCTTAAAAGAGGAGGGAAGGCAATAAAGGGCATAACCGTTCAGACAGGTCTGAACAGTTGACAAGGGACAGCAGAAGTCAAATTACCAGGAGGTATGGGGATGGAAAACAAGAATAAGACGTATTTGGAAAAACCTGCGGATTTTAGCAGGGAAAAAGCCGGGGAAGGCTATCCGCTTCTTCTTTATATGGAAAGCGACGGGAAAAAGCAGCATTGGGATCAGGAAAAATACCCCTGTTTTTTCTGGCAGGTATCGGTGGACAAGGATACGGAACATATGGACATCGCGGAGCAGATGCGTTCCCTGGTGGAGGAATTCCCGATTGATGTGAGCCGGATTTACGGGATGGGAGCCGGGAGGGCGGCCGATATGCTGTGGGAAATGATGGGAGCCTATCCGGATTTATTTGCTGCCGCAGCGGTGTCAGGCGGGGCAGGGCAGACCTGGAAGGTAAGAAGGGCCTCCTATGTGCCGGTCTGGATATTCGGCCGTGAGGACGACAGCTATTGTCCGGCGGGCGGACAGATCTGGTCCTCCCAGGGAAAGCTGCTCCATGGGTGTCTCACGCTGGCAAGAAGCCTGCGGGCGGCAGGAAATGAACGGGTGCTTTATTCCTGCAGGCCGGAAATGACCGGGGAAGAGTTTCTGGAGGACAAGGAGGTTCTTCCGTGGATGTTTGTCCGCAGCAAGAGGGAGGGCTACCGCATTGAAATGCTCCGCCCCGGTGTATGGAAGCTGCAGGATTACACGGGAAGCTCTTTCTATGTGGTGGAAGGAAATACGGCGGCACTGGTCATCGATACCGGCATGGGGCCGGAACCGGTAACCCCCTGGATCAGGAAAATAACTCCTCTGCCGCTGGAACTGGCGCTTACCCATTGCCATGGGGACCATATGTACCATGCGGACGAATTCCCGACAGTATATCTGTCTGCCAAAGAGAAGGAGCCGCTGGAAAAGATGAAACATACCATGCTGGAGGGAAGGGCTATCGCCTATGACTCCCTGCAGGATATTCCCGACGGAACCGTGATCGATCTGGGCGGGCTGGGGATTGAGGTGATGGAACTGCCGGGACATACGCCGGGCAGCGTACTCTTTATCGATCATACCCATAAGGTGATTTTTACAGGAGATGCTATCGGATCCGGGCAGATGGTCCTGCTGCAGCTGGATCCTGTGATATCCCTGCAGGAATATAAGAAAAATCTGGAGCGTCTGTACGGACGTCTGGAAGAGATGGACGATTATGTGCTGCTGGGAGGGCATATGGAGCAGGAGGGCGGTTATCCCTTCGGCACCCCCTATAACCCTTCCCCCTATAATCCGCTTGGCAGGGAAGTGGTGCAGGATATGATGGAGCTGTGCGATATATTCGGAACGGATAAAGTGAAAAAACAACGGATGCCGCCGGATCGGCTGTGTGCGGAAACCGCCTTCCTGGGATATTATGGAAAAGCCGGATTGTGTGCGAGAGACAGCCAGTTCTGATTTTACTGTAAAAAGGACACCAAATACCGCCGGGAAAGCCTTCGGAATTGTTTCTGAAGGCTTTCTTAAGAAAATCATTAGGATTTTAACCGTTGGTTTCGTTGATTTTTTATAGCATATCATATATAATTTATCCAGACGTTTATCTTGGATGAGACGGGGAGATGGAACGGACCGGGCTGTAACGGACAGAGACTGGGAGAATAATATGAGCGATAAAGATTGGACAGACCTGGGGAACAATATCAGGGATATGGTGGATGACGCTGTCAGGTCACAGGATTTCAGAAAACTGAATGAAAATATATGCCGTACGGTGTCGGACGGGATTGACAATATCAGCAGAAGCATAAAGAAGAACCTGGGGTATGAGAACCCGAATGACCCCGGTCAGAATCATAACGGGCAATGGGGGCCCCCTTATACCAACGGGCCCGGCGTACGGCCGGGACAGCCGCAGGGACCTAATCCAGCCGGTCCTTTTCCCAATAACGGGGCGGGCGGCTGGCGCCAGGGAAATGCGGCCGGGCCGGGACAGGGCGCTGCGCCCCAGGGGAATCCGGGTCAGGCCGGTTCCTGGGGACGGCAGGGCGGTATTCCCTACGGAAACAATCCGTCGGGACAGTGGCAGTATAACCGTCCGGCACAGAACGGCCCGGGGACATCGGTGCAGAATGCCTTTTCATCAGCAAGAAACAGCCTGATGCAGCATCCCCTCTATGCCAAGACCTTCGGATCCCAGGCGGGCGGAACCGCCTTGTCTGCGGTGGGCTTTACGGTTGCCGGCTGTTCGGCGGTGGGAATCCTGATAATCGCCCTGGTGGGCCTTGCAAGCACCTGGGTGGGAGGCATGAGCGTGGCGATCGCGGTTCTGGCCGTAGTTCTGGGCGGTTCCTCCCTCATGGCGTGGAAGGGGACTTCCATTCTGGGAAGGGTAAAAAGGTTCCGCAAATATGTGGACGGCCTGAAGGGCAGGACCTACTGCAGCGTGAAGGAGCTTGCGGAAGCGGTTGGCAAAAATGAAAAATTTGTCCGCAATGACCTCCAGAAGCTGATAAAAATAGGCTGGTTCAAGCAGGGGCATATGGATCGCCTTGGGACATGCCTTATCGTCAGCCATGAAACCTACCGGCAATATGAAGACACACAGCTGCAGCTGGAGGAACGCCAGAAGCAGGAAAAAGAGAAAGTGCTGGAAATGAAAAAAGCAACGGACGGGCTTTCCGATGAAGTGAAGGAAATGATCCGGACGGGGAATGAATATATTATCCAGATAAAAGAAAGCAACGATGCCATCAAGGGAGAAGAGATATCTGAGAAAATTTCCCATATGCAGATGATTGTGGAGAAAATTTTCCAGAGGGTGAAGGAGCATCCGGAATTCGCCCCGGATCTTCATAAATTTATGGAATATTACCTTCCCACCACAGTGAAGCTCCTGGATGCCTATGAAGAACTGGATAAGCAGCCTGTCCAGGGCGAAAACATCACAAGCGGAAAGTGTGAAATCGAAAAGACGCTGGATACGCTGAATGTAGCTTTTGAAAAGCTGCTGGACAGCCTGTTTGAGGATACGGCCTGGGATGTTGCAACCGATATTTCCGTCCTGCATACCATGCTGGCGCAGGAGGGGCTGACGGAGTCCGGAATGAAAGCAAAAGAATAAGACTGCAAGAAAGATAAAAGGAGCATACAAAATGAGTGAAGAATTCAAAGATTTTACCGCAACGCCCACACTGACACTAAACCCCATGCCAGAGGCGGCTGCGGCGCCCGCACCTGCACCGGAAACAAGACTTGTGCAGGACGAAGCAGGCTGGGATGACAGCATGCTCAGCACGGAAGAAAAGCAGATGGTGGTGGATTTTTCCAAACAGATAGACCTGAAAAATTCCAATCTGATCATGCAGTATGGCGCAGGTGCGCAGAAGAAGATGGCGGACTTTTCCGAGAAGGCACTGGATAACGTAAAGACACAGGATCTGGGAGAAGTAGGTGATCTTCTCAGCGGCGTGGTTTCCGAATTAAAAAGCTTTGATGCGGAAGAAGAAAGAGGCGTTTTTGGATTCTTCAAAAAATCGGCAAATAAAATAACGGCCATGAAGGCGAAATATGCCAAAGCCGAAACCAATATCAATAAAATCTGTCAGGTTCTGGAGGGGCATCAGGTACAGCTGATGAAGGATGCCGCCACGCTGGATAAAATGTATGAGCTGAACAAGACCTATTTTAAAGAGCTGTCCATGTATATCCTGGCCGGCAAGAGAAAGCTGAAGGAGGTCCGGGAAGGGGAACTGGCGCAGATAACGGCAAAAGCCCAGCAGTCAGGACTGCCTGAGGACGCCCAGGAAGCCAGGGATCTGGATTCCATGTGCAACCGTTTTGAGAAAAAGCTTCATGATCTGGAGCTTACCCGCATGATTTCCATCCAGACGGCTCCTCAGATCCGCCTGGTACAGAATAATGATACGCTTATGGTGGAAAAGATCCAGTCCACAATAGTTAATACCGTCCCTTTGTGGAAGAGCCAGATGGTCCTCGCCCTGGGAGTGGAACACTCCACCCAGGCCGCTGCCGCACAGCGCCAGGTTACGGATATGACCAACGAACTGCTTCGTAAGAATGCGGCGACACTCAAGACAGCCACCATCGAGACCGCCAAGGAATCCGAACGCGGAATCGTGGATATGGAGACACTGAAGATTACCAACGAATCCCTGATTTCCACGCTGGACGAAGTAATGCGCATCCAGCAGGAGGGCAGACAGAAACGTCAGGAAGCGGAAGTGGAAATGGCGCGTATGGAAAACGAACTGAAAACAAAGCTGCTGCAGATCAGCGGCTGATGCGGAATGCGAAAAGGAGACTGAAATCCAGTCTCCTTTTTTTGATCTGCAAACCGCGGCCGATCAGAATTTCTTGGTACTTAGAGTGGAATTATGATAAGCCGGATCATAGGTTACCTCATCCAGGAACCAGGCGGGAGGAACAAAGGCTTCCGCTTCTTCTTCGGTGGGAAATTCCACCTCCGCTATCATAAGAGGGGCAAAAAGACCTTCGAAAACATCCAGCTCAATGGTATAGGGCGGCAGTGGAATGAGGTATCTGCGTTTGGTGATGATATTGCCGTCCGCCTTGGCAATCAGGTGATGATAAGCCTCTTTATTCAGGGGAAGATTATATTCTTCCCTGGCCATAAGGCCTTTTCCTTTATAGGTGAGATAATACGTATCGTCTTCCCTGCGGACCCGGACAACCGGGTTCGTATTCAAATAGCCCTGTTCAATCAGATGGCTGTCGTAAGCGGAGAGATAGTCCGGGAGTTGTCTGATGGTAAATTTTCTTTCTATTTCCATAATCGGTTCCTCATTTTCCCTGCATGGACCGTATCCTGCAGATTCTTCCCGCGTGAAGCGGGCCAAGGCCATGAATACCTGGCTTGTCAGCTGCGGGGTATTTGACTTGACCTGCTTTCAGTGTAACACAGGGTGCCGGGGCGTACAAGAAAAAACAGGCGCTTTGTGGGTGTTTGTAACTGTTCAGATGGCCCGCAGGATAGGACAATGATAATATACTGTATTCCGGCGTCGTATAAAATTAAGGAAATATTCACAGTTTTTTTATTGGATATCAGGCGGCTTTTTGGTACAATGAACAAGGACATAAGGGAATAGGAAAAAAAAGTAAGGCCAAAAAAATAATATATGTCGGATAAGCGCGTAAAATGCGCGGATGGGAGTAAAAATGAGCAGAATCGGGATTTTTTTTGCAGAAGGATATGAAGAGATTGAAGCGCTGACTGTGGTGGATTTGGTAAGACGGGCAGGGCTTACCATTGATATGATCTCGGTTTCGGGAGCAGGAGAAGTGACAGGTTCTCATGGGATAACGGTAAAAATGGACAGAACGCTTTCGGAAACGGATTTTTCCCGGATGGATATGATTGTCCTTCCTGGTGGAACGGCGGGAACCACAGGACTGGAGAACTGCGGGGTTTTGATGGACAGGCTGGATGAATTTTATCAATCCGGGGATAAGTACATCGCTGCTGTCTGTGCGGCACCCAGTATTTTCGGGCACAGGGGATATCTGAAGGGAAGGAAGGCAACCTCCTACCCCACCTTTGAAAGCCACCTGGAAGGGGCTGTTGTTACCCGAGCAGCAGCGGAAGTGGACGGACATATCATAACGGGAAGAGGAATGGGGTGCTCCATACCCTTCGGCCTTGCCATTGTAGAGCAGTTTCAGGGGAAGAACGCGGCGGATGAGCTTGCGGAAAAAATTGTATACGACAGGTAACTGCGAAGATACGGTACCGTTACTACGACAGATAAGGAATAGAAAAGGGAGTTATTACAGCGAATGAATATTTTATTTTTTCTGACGCCAAAAAGCGAAGTGGCCTATGTAGAAGAAAATGACAGCCTTCGTCAGGTTCTGGAAAAGATGGAGCATCACGGATATGCGGCGGTTCCGCTGCTGTCTTCCGGGGGAAAATACATCGGCACGATAACGGAAGGGGATGTCCTTTGGAGGCTGAAAAAGGAAGGGTTTCCGGAGCTGCACGAAATGGAGGAAATCTCCGTTATGGAAATGATAAGGAACCGGGATAATAAGCCCGTACATATTAATGTGGATATGGAAGGGCTTATGGAGCGGATAATGAAGCAGAATTTTGTTCCCGTTGTGGATGATGATAAGGTCTTCATAGGAATAGTTACCAGAAAGGATGCCGTTCAGTATCTGGTTGACGAATTGAAAAAAATTAAGACCGGCAGCACAGCAGCAGAAAAAGTACAGATGGCGGTGCACACACGCAATCAAATGGCAGGCAAATATAAGTAAGGACAGGCAGTAAGGACAAACAAATATCCCGGCAAGCTTATAGCTTGCCGGGATTTCTGCTGCAGAAAAAGTTATTTCATCTGCTCTTCCTGTTTCTTGATCATTCTACGAACCATTTCTCCGCCGATAGAACCAGCTTCTTTGGAAGTAAGGTCACCGTTGTAGCCTTCTTTTAAGTTAACACCTAATTCAGAAGCAACCTCAGTTTTGAAACGATCCATTGCTGCCTTTGCTTCAGGGACCTCTACTCTATTAGATCTGTTAGAACTTGCCATTTGAATTCACCTCCGTAATTCTTGTTTCTATTTTTCTTTGTTTTTTAGATAAGCGGGCGGCGACATTCGTTTGCCGTCCGCTTATCCAGGGGGATGTCTGAATTCGCATGTCGGCGTTCCGTTTGTTTCCGTCGCTTATCTTGATGTTATTATTTGCGGAATTCATTTAATTATTATGACAATATATGGTAATTTTTCAGAGGCGTTTTTTGGGGGTAAATAGGTTGTTTTTGTCTGGGAAAATCGTTATACTGTTAGCATATGCAGTCTTTTTCTTCTTTATATATAGAAAGAAAACAAAATACGCTTCCCTAACTTCCTTTTTTAAAATGATAAACGGCGGCTTGAAATTGTTATTTCAAAACCGCCGCCCGTCAAAGACGCAACAGGATTTCCCCCCGGAGTTAAATGCGTTCTAGAAAATACGCATATTCTTTAGCGAAATAGGCAAAACTGCCTCCAACCTCCAATGCAGGAACTTCCTTGTTTAATTCTTGAAGGAATTTTGCAATTGCTTCACGGTATTCTGCAACATTCCGGGTTTTCAATAAATTTGTGTTGGCTGTAAGGGCCGTTTGAGTAAGAGCACGGATCGTTTCGCAGTTGATTCGTTCTGATTCGAGAGCGAATTGTGACGATAATATCCTGCTTTGGAAAATGATGTCGTCAATACGCTTTTCAGCAAGTGCATGTTCACTTTGCTTGCCGTTTCGTTTTGTTAATTCCATTAAACGCTCGTATTCACAACAAAGAGCTTCGCATTCGTGATAAGTTGTTTGCAAAACATCCGTATATTTCATTATCTTTTCGGTGGCGGTTACGCATTCGGCGAGGTTGCCTTCTCTTGCGGTTTCAACGGAAGCATTGAAACCGTTAATGTTCATGCTGTAAGCGGTGTTGGCTAATTGATGAAGGTCAGTTGATAAATTGTGTAAATGTTTGAAATCATCTGTTATGTTTTTCAATACGTTTATGCTTGTGCTAACCTCTTTGGCAATATATAAGAATGCTCTGCCGCACCCGTTCAATGATTTGGCGGCAACATGTGCTGATGCCGCAGTGTTCCCGCCAGTCTCAACGGCTTTATCCATCTTTCTGATACAGGCTTCAACGCAATTTGCAGCTTCTTGTTTAATATCCTCATTAAGCAGTTCAATCGCTTCGTTCATTAAGGTAATCATGTATTCTTTATTCCCAACAAATTGACCGCACAACTTGGCATAATCTGCTTCAATCGCATCAAATTGGTCTTTTGGTGGGGAAATACGCCCAGTTTCAATACCGCAAAAGAAACGCAGCAGATTCATTTGGAAAACCCCGTCATCAATGCAGCGAATCAAGGTAAATATTTTGTCAAACATTTCAAAAGAGGACGTACCACCTGCTGCCAAGTTCCTTACATTCTCATTTCTAAGTTGCTCCATGCGCTTGGCAAGATTACTTAACTCATTTGCCACGATGGTTGTTGGTATGCCTTTAACACCCGCTGAGCTTGCCGTTTCATAGGCAAAAGCAACCAGTTTTTCAGCTTCCTCAATGAAATTGCTTAACAATGCGGAAGTTTTTTCCGCATTTTGTCCAATCCTGTTTAATACCTCGTTCGATAACATTATGACTACCTCCATTTCGTTTGAAAAACTATATTTACGGTATTCGGAGGGTGTCACGCCGAAGTATGCCTTAAACGCCCGGGTGAAACCTTCGTGAGAATCGTAGCCATATTTAAGTGCAATATGCAAAATCCCGGTACTTCCTGCACACACATCACGACAAGCAAGTTGTAATCGGCGATTTTTTACATATTCCATCACAGGTTCACCAACAGCGGCACGAAACAACCGCTGATAATGCGTTTTCGAGAAAAACGCCTGCTGTGCCAACTCACCTATGTCTATTGCTTTGGTCAAACGGCTTTCAATAAAGTCAATGGAGCCATTGATTGCGTTAGGATTTTTCAAGCGTGTCACCCCCTTCCTTAGTATCATTTTATTACAAAACAGACTTTATTTCTTGACCGAAAATACCGTAACCCATATGATAACGCATTATGTACCATTGCGATAAATAATGCAGTTTAGTTCTTTAGGATTCCAAATGGCTTATAAAATGGAAAGGGAAGGACACTGTTCTGAAAGCAGTCCGTAAAGTATGAGGATTGTCCTGCCGTCTTATAACAGGGTATTCCGGTATCAGGCAATAGAACATACCGGCAGTTCTCTGCAGGATATAAAATTATTCGGCAGGAATATACTTTTTTATAACAGCATACATGATTGCAGGAAAATCAGGCTCAATTGAGGTTATTCCGCTTTCAAGCAGCTCAAGTTTGTTATCGGCGAGTTCTTTGCCCAATGTATTAAAATTAACTTTTCTGCAAGAGGTTCCGGTTATTTCCAGTTCCCGGCCGGTTGTTTCATGGGTTCTTTTCTGCAGCTCAAAAGCGGAGCCAATATCTGAACTCCATTCTTCTTTGCCGTCTCCCAATGTACATAGGAGTGCAAATCCATCTTCCCTGAGATGCTCATATATAAATTGATAAAAGCGTTTTCTGTCATTATCCAGGACTAACATATGCAGCACGGAAACGGCGTAAATAAAGTCGAAGGTATCATTTAGCCGCCGTGACAGGCAATCCAAAACGGTAAAGGAACAGGAATAATCGGGAAACCATTCTTTACAGTGTTCGATTACCACGGGAGATATATCGGTAGCTGTCACATGATATCCTTTGTTTAGCAGATAAACAGCATCCCTTCCTTCTCCGCAGCCTAGTTCAATAATTTTTGGATTGTCGTTTGTTTTATATTTTAGCAAGGTTTCTTCAACAATTCTTGAAGGGGAATCAGAAAACCATTTTAACGATCGTTGATGGACCTGTTTATATCTGTCATCGTAGGCTTCATAATAGTGTCGTTCTTTTTTCATAGGTACCTCATAAATACAAAAATAATGTGGTATCGTTCCTTGGTGGAAGGATAGTTATATGGAAAAAGGCTGAAGGATTTCGGCCGCCATATAAGAAGCCTCTGTTTCGTCATGTGTTACAAAAAGCACCGTTTTGGCAATGCCCGCGTCGTTATCCCGGCGGATAGAGGTGAGGGTGTACTCCATGATACGGAGTCGTGTTTTTGTGTCAAGCCCTTTAAATGGTTCATCCAGAAGAAGCAGCTCATAAGGGGAGAGGAGGGCGCGGAGCAGGGCCACACGGCGGCTCTGGCCGCCGGAAAGCTCCCTTACAGGCTGGGTTGCACAGGAAAGCAGATCCGTTTCTTCCAAAGCCTGCATAATAACCTGCCTGGGGAAATGTGTACCTGCAGTCAGGCGGATATTGGAAAGGGGGCTTAAGTTCCCGCAGAGCCTGTCCTCCTGGAAAACAGCCGAAAGGCGCAGACCACGCAGGCCTTCCACCGAACCGGAATCCGCTTCCTCCAAACCCATGAGAATGCGCAGCAGGGTGGTTTTTCCGGCCCCGGAGGGTGCCATAAGAGCGGTGACGGCTCCGGATTTTATGGTAAAGGATAATTCATCCAGCACTTTTTTACCATGATAGTTTTTGGATAATTGGTTGATTCGTATATCTTCCGGCATACATACCTCCTTACTGTAAGCTGCGTTTTCATAGAATTGACGGCCATCCGGTCAGGCTGTTGTGTTATGTCCGCAGGCAACGAGACAATCGGACGCTCTCTTGCATCTGCTGTGTTTTCCTGCAGTCTGTGCAGGAAATCTGCAGACCTGTCTGAACAGTTATATGAAATTACGTTTTTTCAATGAGTGCCACACCCCGGTCAATCAGCCGGAGAAAAAGCTTTTCAAAAATAACGCTGATCAAAACAATCACGAGGGTCCAGGAAAAGAGATCCGCAGTCTCCAGGTAAACCTTGGCCTCATAAAGTTTTTCTCCGATGGAGCCTTTGGGGATGCCGATCACCTCGGCGGCCACTCCTGCCTTCCAGCACAATCCCAGGGACAGGGAAAAGCCTGTGCGCAGGAAGGGGAGAAGCTGGGACAGGTAAATATAGCGGATGCGGCGTATAAGCGGGACCCGGAATACACGGGCCATTTCCAGCAGCTTGGGATCGGTGCTTCGGATTCCGTTCAGCACGTTAGTATAAATGACAGGAAGCACCATAAGGAAGGAAATGATTACGGACAGGTTTCTGGAGGGCACCCATATGAGTACCAGGATAATAAAGGAAGCGACAGGAGTCGCTTTGATGGCCGCCATGGCAGGTGCCAGCAGATCCCGGAAAAAGCCGAAGGCACCGGCCAGGCCGGCCAGGAGTGTGCCGCAGAATGCAGCCAGCATAAAACCGCCGATGATCCGGAAAAAGGAAAAAGCGATGGAAGCCCAGAAATCGGGCAGGAGGGCCAGTCCGCAAAGACGGCGCAGGACGGAAACAGGAGATACCAGCAGTATCTCCTGTCCGATGTAAAGGCTGGCAAGTTCCCAGACCATTAGCCATAGAACTACCGCCCAGAGGCGGATCCGGTTTTGTTTATGGGGAGCGGCCCGGCGGGCACCGCGGCGTCCGCCGGTGATGGGGATGGACCGCGTACGGCGGTATCCGTTGTCTGCCATAGCATCTTCCTCCGTAAAAAGGCGTGACTTCGTATCAGTCCGTACTTGTCGGTACGGTTACGTCACCGCTGGTAATAGAAATCATCGGCAGGCAGGGCGCCGCCCACCGCTTTGGGATTCTGTTCGGACAAAACGTTCAGGTAACCGGAAAGCTTTTCTTTCATTTCGCTGCCTTCGATAAAGGTAATGTTACAATAGGGAAGTGCCTTTACAGCCACCGCAGCAGGGACAATATCATATTTCTCGATAAGGGCTGCCGCGTCTTCCGCATTGCCGTTCACATAATCCACAGATTCTTTGTAGGAAGCAAGGAAGGCGTTCACGGCCTCCGGGTTTTCGGCGGCAAAATCCGCGCGTACTGCCACAACACCGGTGATAAGGGCGCTGGGAGTTTCCGTATCCTTCTGCAGGGTATCCCACTCTTTTGTCAGGTCAAGAGCGATACGTATGTTATCATTTTTAGTCTGGGCGGTGGTAACGAAGGGCTGGGGCAGCATGGCGATCCCGCTTTCGTCGGCAGCGAGGGCGGCCACACATTCGGAATGCTCGGACTTCCATTCGATGGTCACATCCTTTTCCGGATCGATGCCGTTGGAAGAAAGGATGTAGTTCAGGGCATACTCGGGAATAGAGCCTTTTCCGCTGGCATAAATGGTTTTTCCTTTCAAATCGGCGACGGACTGGACGGTATCCCCGCTTTCTACTATATAAAGGACGCCCAGGGTATTCACAGCCAGCACCTGGATTTTGCCTTCTGTATTATTATACAGAACAGAGGCCAGATTGGCGGGAACCGCCGCGATATCCACCTCTCCCTGCACCAGTTTGGGAGTTACCTCGTCGGCGGAAGCAGCGATGGTGAATTCATAGGAATTGCCGTTGACCGCACCGGCTTCGGCGGTATCCATGAGCTTAACCATGCCCATGGCTGTAGGGCCTTTCAGGGCCATAACGCGTACGGCGGAAGCCTGCCCGGAATCGGAAGCAGTTTCCGGTACAGTGCTGCTTTCCTGTTCGGAGGATTCCGGTACCGCGGAGGCGGTTTCGGAAGCAGTTTCCGCAGCGGAGGAGGTCTCCGGTGCAGCGGCAGGGGTTTCGGTCTGGTTTGCATTAGTTCCGCCGCAGCCTGCCAGCAGGGAAACGGACAGAGTTAATGCAGCAAGAACGGATAACATTTTTTTCATACTTATTTTCTCCTTCTTTGTTTGTGATGTAATCTGTGCGGGCCGGTTTTCTTATCCGCGTGGGATCAGGAGTAACAGTTCCGGCAAGGCTTGACTGTTACGATCAGGAACCTGGCCTGACCTGCGCCTGCATGGCCTTGGAAGAAATGCCTTCGATACGTCCCAAACGGCCCGACAGGGCGCTGATGCGGCCCGGAGCGGCGCTAACAATGATGGATATGATATTCATGGATTTTTCCCGGCAGGGAACACCCATCCTGCCGATGATACAGTCACTGTATTCATGCAGCAGTTCATTTACCTTTGCAGCGGCGCTGCCGTCCGTGATAAAAATACCGATGATGGCCACTCTTTCTTCCATAATTATTTCCTCTCTGAAAAGCTTAAAAAAGCCTTCCCGGGCAGACTCCGGGAAGGCGTGATAGGTTCCGTTATGCCACCCTTTCTTTACTTCAGGAATCCTTTGGTTTCAGAAAAAAGTTATAGTAAGCTTGCAGGCTGTACAAAAGGGAATAAAAAATCCATCAGGAAATTTATTGCCGTTCATACAGGCTGTCATCAGTATAATACAAAAACCCAAAAAAAGCTAGTATTTTTCAATGCTTTATGCTATAATCGTAAAATGACTGTGAAGACCCGGAGGCAACGGAGATAGTGATAAGGAACGGGAAATGCAGTTCCTGAGTAATACGGAATCATGAAAGTGAAATACAAGGAGGAAGCAGTAAAATGAGTTTACAGGTGGAAAAACTGGAAAAAAACATGGCTAAGCTTACCATTGAAGTGCCGGCAGAAGAGCTGGAAGCGGCAATAGAGAAGGCTTATCAGAAAAATAAGGGAAAAATTCAGATTCCCGGTTTCCGTAAGGGTAAAGTGCCCCGCAAGATGATCGAGCAGATGTACGGCAAGGAATTCTTTTATGAAGATGCAGCAAACGAGCTGATTCCTGATGCATATGAGAAGGCTGTGGAGGAATGCACAGAGACGATTGTATCCTCCCCTAAAGTTGATGTTTCACAGATTGAGGCTGGAAAGCCCTTTATTTTTACAGCGGAAGTGGCTCTGAAGCCGGAAGTGGCCCTGGGCAAATATAAAGGGGTTGAGGTGGAGAAGATCGATACTGCGGTAACCGATGAGGAAGTGGAAGCCGATCTGAACCAGCAGAGAGAAAACAACTCCAGAATGGTGACTGTGGAAAGAGCAGTGGAAGACGGAGATGTTGCTGTTATTGATTTCGAAGGGTTTGTGGACGGCGTTGCTTTTGAAGGCGGCAAGGGCGAGAATTATTCCCTGGCTATCGGCTCCCATTCCTTCATTGATAATTTCGAAGATCAGCTTATCGGCAGGAACGCCGGCGAGGATGTGGAGGTTAACGTAACCTTCCCCGCAGAGTACCAGGCCAGCGAACTTGCAGGAAAGCCTGCTTTATTTAAAGTAAGCATCAAGGAAGTTAAGGAAAAACAGCTTCCCGAGCTGGATGATGAATTCGCTTCCGAGGTTTCCGATTTTGAAACCATGGCTGAGTACAAAGAGGACATCAGCAGGAAGCTGGCAGAGAAGAAGGAACAGGATGCCAAGAATGCGAAGGAAGATGCGGTAATCGAAGCGATTATTGAAGATTCGCAGATGGAAATCCCGGATGCCATGGTTGCCACACAGCAGAGACAGATGGTGGATGATTTTGCACAGAGACTGCAGATGCAGGGCATGAACATGGATATGTACTGCCAGTATACCGGACAGACTCCCGCTGCTATGATGGAATCCGTTAAGCCGCAGGCGCTGAAGAGAATCCAGTCCAGACTGGTTCTGGAAGCAGTTGCCGCCGCTGAGAAGATCGAAGCTTCCGAAGAGGATTTTGAAAAGGAAATCCAGAAAATGGCAGAATCCTATAAGATGGAAGCCGATAAGGTGAAGGAAATCATGGGAGAAGCAGGCAGGAAGCAGATCATGGAAGATCTGGCTGTTTCCAAGGCTGCTGATTTTGTAAGGGAAAATGCAAAGGAAAAGAAAGCCAAGGCTAAAAAAACCAAAGGTGAGGAATAATCAGAACAGGTTATAAAACTTTTCTTAATTAAATGTATGCCTTATTGCAAAAGAAACGTATGTGCGATAATATAGAGTGTGTTTGGGAAACCCTTACACTATAGAGCGTAAATTCCTGCACAGAAACTTTAAGAAGCGAAACGGAGGCAGATTATATGAGTTTAGTACCTTATGTCATTGAACAGAACAGTCATGGGGAACGTTCCTATGACATCTATTCAAGACTTTTAAAAGACAGGATTATTTTCCTGGGTGAAGAAGTGAACGATGTTACGGCCAGCCTGGTAGTGGCCCAGCTTCTGTTTCTGGAAGCGGAGGATACGGAGAAGGATATCCATCTTTACATCAACAGCCCCGGCGGTTCCGTTACGGCAGGTATGGCTATTTATGATACCATGCAGTTTGTAAAATGTGATGTCTCCACTATCTGTATCGGCATGGCCGCAAGTATGGGAGCCTTCCTTCTGGCAGGCGGCGCAAAAGGAAAGAGGATGGCTCTTCCCAATGCGGAAATCATGATTCACCAGCCCTCCGGCGGTACGCAGGGACAGGCAACGGAGATAGAAATCACCGCGAAGCATATCCTGCAGACCAAGGAAAAACTTGCAAGAATTCTTGCACAAAACACCGGTCAGGACTTTGAAGTCGTTATGGCAGATACCGAAAGGGATAACTGGAAAACGGCGGAAGAGGCGAAGGCTTACGGCCTTATTGACAGTGTCATCATATCAAGAGCAGATGCCCAGAAACAGGCATAATACTTTTCCGGGTATACCGTCTGAAAGGATGGTATATCCGGTATGCTTTGACCCCGAATTATTTTATGAGATGGAAAATTGAGGTATAAAAATGGCAGGTAGAAATTCAGACGACCAGATAAGATGTTCTTTTTGCAATAAGACGCAGGATCAGGTCCGTAAGCTGATTGCCGGACCGAACGGCGTCTATATCTGTGATGAGTGCGTGGATATCTGTGCGGATATCATTGAGGAAGAGTACGAGGATGAAGCACCGGAAGAGGCGATGGACATCAATCTTCTGAAGCCTGTGGAGATAAAGGAATTCCTTGATGACTATGTAATCGGCCAGAATGAGGCGAAGAAGGTTCTGTCAGTTGCGGTATATAATCATTATAAACGCGTGACTGCTGAGAAGGATGAAGATGATGTTGAGCTTCAGAAGAGCAATATCATTATGATTGGACCCACGGGCTCCGGTAAAACCTATCTGGCGCAGACACTTGCCAAGATTATAAACGTACCGTTTGCGATTGCGGATGCTACGACTCTTACAGAGGCCGGCTATGTGGGGGAGGATGTGGAAAATATTCTCCTGAAGCTGATACAGGCGGCAGATTATGATGTGGAAAGAGCACAGTACGGAATCATATATATTGATGAAATAGATAAAATTACGAAAAAGAGCGAAAATGTATCTATAACCAGAGATGTATCCGGTGAGGGTGTACAGCAGGCGCTCCTTAAGATTATAGAAGGAACGGTTGCCAGCGTTCCGCCGCAGGGCGGAAGAAAGCATCCCCATCAGGAGCTTATACAGATCGATACTTCCAATATACTCTTTATATGCGGAGGCGCTTTTGACGGCCTGGATAAAATTGTGGAGACACGCCTGGACAGAAAGTCAATTGGTTTTAATGCGGAAATAGCGGATAAAAGCACCAGGGAGATGGGTGAACTTCTTGCAGAGGTGAATCCCACCGACCTTGTAAAGTATGGCCTTATTCCGGAATTCGTTGGCCGTGTGCCTGTGAATGTTTCCCTTCAGGGACTGGACAAAGAGGCGATGATGCGCATTCTTACAGAGCCGAAAAATGCTCTTGTAAAGCAGTATCAGAAGCTGTTTTCCTTTGACCATGTGAAACTTAACTTTGAGCCGGATGCTGTGGAAGCTATTGCCATTAAGGCGATGGAAAGAAAGACCGGCGCGAGAGGACTTCGCTCCATCCTGGAGAACGTGATGATGGATGTGATGTACCGCATCCCTTCCGACGACACAATTGAACAGTGCATTATCACAAAAGAGGCCGTGGACGGAGAGAGTAAGCCTTTGGTTGTTCATCAGGAAGCCGGGGGCCGACTGGAAGATTATAGAGAAGCAAAGTAGTTGGTAAAGATAACGCCGCCCTTTTTAAGGGCGGCGTTTATGGTAACTCGTAAAAGAGGCGGAAGCTTCGGGATACCGGGATAAGGGGATGGTTTTCCGGGCAGGGCCTCAGACAATAGGGAATAATCAATGGAAGAAAATACAAAAGCTGAAAACATGAGTTTAGATAATATAATCACAGATATTATCTCTGCGGGAGAACAGGAAGACGCTTCCGCAAGAGTTCTTCAGGTGCCCGCGGTGGCGTTGCGCGGGATGACGGTCCTGCCCGGCCTTGTTATTCATTTTGATTTGAGCCGTGCAAAATCCATATTGGCTGTGGAGCAGGCAATGATGAGCGACCAGAGGATTTTCCTGGTGGCACAGAAGGAGATTGAGGATGACAATCCGGATTATGAGGAAGTATACCATATGGGATGTCTGGCACAGATTAAGCAGGTGACCAGACTTCCGGAAAATGTGGTCCGTGTCCTTGTGGAAGGAATCGACAGGGCAAGGTTAATCGGCTTTTCCGGAAAAGAGGAGCGCTATCTGATAGGGGAAATCGAAATTGTAAAAGCGCCCCTGCACCTGAATGAAGAAGGGCACATCCAGTTCCGGGAGGGTGCGGAAGTGGAGGAAGAAGCCATGATCCGCAACCTGAGGGAGCTTTTTATGGAATTCTGCTCCTTTTTCCCCAGAATTGGGAAAACTATGCTGAAGCATTTTGAAGGGACCTTCAGCCTGGGTATACTAATGGATGAACTGATTGAAAGCATGCCGGTTACCTTCGATAAGAAGCAGGAGGTGCTGGAGGCGGTCGATCTGGATACCCGTTACCAGGTACTGGCAAGAATCCTTTATGAAGAAATCGAGGTTGCCAAAATCCGTACGGAGCTTACGGAGCAGGTAAAGGCGCGGATGGAGAAAAACCAGAAGGAATATATGCTCCGGGAACAGATGAATTATATCCGTGAGGAGCTGGGCGAGGACAATGTGATGTCGGATGCCGAACAGTTCCAGCAGGAGCTGAATAAGCTGAAGGCGGGCAAGGAAGTAAAGGAAAAGATTCAGAAGGAAATCAACCGTTTTAAGAGCCTGGGACAGGGCAGCGCCGAGTCCTCCGTGGAAAGAGGGTATCTGGAAACGCTGCTGGATCTGCCCTGGGACAAAATGTCCAAGGATAACACGGATATAAAAAGGGCGGAGAACATCCTGGAGAGGGATCATTACGGCCTGGAACAGGTGAAGGAACGGATCCTGGAATTCCTGGCGGTACGGAGTCTGACAAAGCAGGGAGACAGCCCGATTATCTGCCTGGTGGGACCGCCCGGAACCGGTAAGACATCCATCGCAAGAAGCGTGGCGGAATCCCTGAATAAAAAGTATGTGCGCATCTGCCTGGGAGGGGTACGGGACGAAGCGGAAATCCGCGGACACCGCCGCACCTATGTGGGAGCTATGCCCGGACGCATTGTAACCGGGCTGAAGCAGGCCGGTGTAAAGAATCCGCTGATGCTGCTGGATGAAATAGATAAGGTGAGCAGCGATTATAAGGGGGATACCTCGTCGGCCCTGCTGGAGGTTCTGGACAGTGAACAGAATAATCATTTCCGGGATCATTATGTGGAAATCCCGGTGGATTTATCGGAGGTGCTGTTTATAGCCACCGCCAATTCCACGGCGGAGATTCCCAGGCCGCTGCTGGATCGTATGGAAACAATCGAAGTGACCAGCTATACGGCCAATGAGAAGTTCCATATAGCAAAAGAGCATCTGATAAGCAAGCAGCTGAAAAAGAACGGCCTGGATGAGAAGAAATTAACCATCAGTGACGGTGCCCTGAAGGAAATCATTCTTTCCTATACCAGTGAAGCGGGCGTGCGTGAGCTGGAGCGGAAGATCGGTGAGATATGCAGAAAAGCGGCAAGACAGCTGCTGGAACAGAAGAAAGCGAATGTCCATGTGACCGGAAGGAACCTGGAGCTGTATCTGGGCAAACGTAAAATTGCCAGGGATAAGGTGAATGACAAGGATGATGTGGGGATTGTGCGCGGACTGGCATGGACCAGCGTGGGCGGTGTCACTATGCAGGTAGAGGTGAATATGATGCCCGGGAAGGGCGAAATCCGGCTCACCGGCCAGCTGGGCGATGTGATGAAGGAATCCGCCATGACCGGCGTGAGCTATATCCGTTCCGTAAGCGGGCAGTACCGGCTGCCGGAGAATACGTTTACCGAATACGATTTCCATATCCATATACCGGAAGGGGCGGTGCCCAAGGATGGCCCTTCCGCCGGAATCACCATGGCGACGGCGATCCTGTCGGCGATTACCAAGGTTCCGGTAAAAGCGGATGTGGCTATGACCGGTGAAATCACCTTACGGGGCCGTGTGCTTGCCATCGGCGGTCTGAAGGAAAAGCTGCTTGCGGCCAAAACAGCGGGAATGAAAACTGTTCTGATCCCTAAGGAAAACGAAAAGGATGTGGAAGAAATCTCCCGGGAAATCAAAAACGGACTGGATATTATCCTGGTAGAGGGCATGGAAGAGGTGATCGGGCACGCTTTTGCCGGAGAGCCGGATACCTCCGGGGAATAAACGGGCAACGGCAAGGGGAAGTCACAGGAAGGGAACACAATGATTATAAAAAACGTAAATCTGGAAACCGTATGCGGCATAACCAGCAATATGCCTGACAACAGCCTCCCGGAAATTGCATTTGCGGGAAAGAGCAATGTGGGCAAATCCTCCCTCATTAACGGCATTATGAACAGGAAGTCCCTTGCCAGGACTTCCTCCCAGCCGGGGAAAACCCAGACAATTAATTTTTATAATGTAAATGAGGCGTTTTATCTGGTGGATCTGCCCGGATACGGATATGCGAAGGCGAATGAATCCGTAAAGGCGCAGTGGGGAAAAATGATTGAACGGTATCTTCGCAGCTCCAGGCAGCTCAGGGCAGTTTTTCTCCTGATAGATATCCGGCATGAGCCGTCTGCCAATGACAGGCAGATGTATCAGTGGATTTGCCATCAGGGCTACCATCCCATTATTATTGCCACGAAAATGGATAAACTGAACAGAAGCCAGATCCCGAAGGCGGTCAAAACGGTGCGGGAGGGACTGGAGACGGAAAAAGATACGGTGATTATCCCTTTCTCTGCACAGACCAAACAGGGACGGGAAGAAATCTATGATGTGATTGACAGCCTGCTCGCCGGAGAAGAATAAGAAGGGTGGTGTTTGGTTATGCAGCAATCCGGTTCGACGAAGTATATAAAAGCAGTTTTGAATCTGTTGACGGCAGTGGTCCTGCTGCTGCTTCTTATTTTTGTGCTGCCCAAGCTGCTGGGGTTTTTCATGCCCTTTGTGGTGGGCTGGATTATTGCCATGATAGCCAATCCTCTGGTCCGCTTTTTTGAGCAGAAGATAAAAATCCGCAGGAAGGCCGGTTCGGCTATCGTCATTATAGCGGTGCTGGCTCTTGTTGTCGGCCTGGGATACCTTGTCATTGCCAAGCTTGTTTCGGAGGGCGCCGGTTTTATCTCCGATCTGCCTAATATCTGGAAGGGGCTGGAAAGCGACCTGAAGCAGGTGGGGACAAACCTGACCGATTTTTATGCACGCTTTCCCCTGGAAATACGGGAAAATGTATCCGTTATATCCGAGAAGCTTGTGCAGTATATCGGTGATGCCATCAATGGGCTGAGCGCCCCTACGGTTACGGCTGTTGGAAATTTCGCCAAAAATATCCCGTCCATACTTATCGGCACCATCATGTGCCTGTTATCTTCCTATTTCTTTGTGGCGGAAAAGGAGAACGTGGGAAAGTTCCTCAAAAAATACCTTCCCCAGGGCTTCCGGGAGAAATGGAAGGTGCTTTCCTCCAGCCTTGCGGGTGCGGTGGGCGGTTATTTCAAAGCCCAGTGCAAAATAGAAATCTGGATATATCTGATTCTGATGGCCGGCCTGTGGATCCTGAAGGTGGATTATGCGCTGCTGATCGCGCTGCTCATCGCTGTTCTGGATTTCCTTCCTATTTTCGGCACAGGGGCGGTTTTATGGCCCTGGGCTGTGATAGAGCTTTTGGCAGGAGATTACCGGATGGCCCTGAGCCTGATGATCATCTGGGGAGTGGCCCAGTTGATCCGGCAGATCATCCAGCCTAAAATTGTGGGGGATTCCATCGGGATGCCTCCTATTCCCACATTGTTCCTCTTATTCATCGGGTATAAGATTGGAAGCGTGGTGGGCATCATTCTGGCGGTGCCTATCGGGATTGTGGTGGTGAAAATGTACGAAGCGGGGCTTTTTGATACCACCAGAAACAGCATACGGATCCTGATAACGGGTTTTAACCGGTTCCGCAAGCTGAACAAGGAAGATTTGGAGGATCAGAAATGAAAAAAATAGCTGTTTTTAATCTGCGGGATTTTGATGAAGCCGAATGGTTTGATCAATACAGCCGGGAGCTGGGGCTTTCTTTGTCCACCTGTCCCGACGCGCCGGATTTGGATAACATCGCCCGGGTGACGGCAGGCTGTGAATGCGTGGATATCATTACCTCCCGGATTACCAGGGAGCTGATGGAGGCGTTTGCCAAAAGCGGCATCCGGTATCTGACAACGCGGACCATCGGTTATGATCATATCGATCTGGATGCGGCGAAGGAATTCGGTATCCATGTGGGAAACGCGCCTTATGGGCCGGACGGGGTGGCAGATTATACGGTGATGCTGATCTTAATGAGCCTCCGTAAAATGAAGCGTATTCTGGAAAGAACGGCCATACAGGACTACACCCTTCAGGGGCTTCAGGGAAGGGAACTGAAATGTATGACGGTAGGGGTTATCGGAACCGGCCGCATCGGACAGACCGTCATCCGCAGCCTGAGCGGTTTTGGCTGCCGGATTCTGGCTTATGATTTATATGAGAAGGAAGAAGTGAAGGAATATGCTTCCTATGTGTCCCTGGAACAGATGTGGAAGGAAGCGGATATCATCACCCTGCACACCCCTCTGACAGCCGGAAACCGCCATCTGATCAACAAAGAAACCCTTTCCGCCATGAAGGACGGCGTGGTCCTTGTGAATACCGCAAGAGGCGGCCTGATTGATTCGGAGGCGCTGATTTCGGGGATAGAAAGCGGCAAAGTGGGAGCGGCGGCGCTGGATGTGGTGGAAAAAGAATTCGGCCTGTATTATTATGACCGGAAATCGGATGTGCTGGATAACAGGGAGCTGGCTGTTTTACGGGGATTCCCGAATGTGACGGTATCCCATCATATGGCTTTTTATACGGATAATTATACCAGGACAGTGGTGCGGGATTCCCTGCACAGCTGCAAGCTGTTTATGGAAGGGAAAGAGAATCCCTGGGAGGTCTGCTGATTGCGTAATTTTAAAATAGTACTTCAATATGAAGGAACCAGATACAAAGGCTGGCAGAAGCAAGGTAAGGCAGATGCGGATCCGCTGTCCGGTGCTGCGGCCGAGAATACCATACAGGGAAAGCTGGAGCGCCTGCTTACCCGGATTGCCGGAAAACCTGTGGAAGTCCAGGGATCCGGCAGGACGGACGCCGGCGTCCATGCGTATGGACAGGCAGCCAATTTCCATATGGATACGGAGGAAACGCCGCAGGCGCTGATGGATCAAATAAACAGCTATCTTCCGGAGGATATCGGGGTGATTGCTATAGAAGAGGTGCCGGAACGGTTTCACAGCCGGCTCCATGCAAAAGGCAAAACCTACCGGTACAGGGTGTTAAACAGCGCGGTGCCACATATATTTGATAGAAGGTATGTCTTTCAGACGGCGGAAAAGCTGGATGTGGAGGCCATGCGCAAGGCGGCGGCCCTTCTGACGGGAACGCATGATTTCAAAGCGTTTACCTCATCCAAAAAAGGAAAAAAATCCACCGTGCGCACGATAGAGTCCATACAGATTGACCGCGTTTCGGAGGAAATCATTTTCCTCTTCACCGGTGACGGTTTTCTGTACCACATGGTGCGTATCCTTATGGGTACGCTGCTGGAGGTGGGGGCAGGAAACAGAAAGCCGGAAGAAGTCACCGCAATCCTGGAAAGCGGTTCCAGGGAATGTGCCGGGCCGCTGGTGCCCGCCTGCGGGCTGGCCCTGATGGAAGTGCGTTATTAACGGCAGAAAGGAAGCAATGTGCAGGAACCGGAATACATTACCATGCAGATAAAGGATCCGGAACAGCAAAAGAAAATCCGCAGGGCCGTGTTCTTGGTTTACCTTGCTATTACCATTAAGCTTATCATTTTCAAGTATCCCTGGGAGCATTTGAGGGAAATTATGGACACCTGGGAAAAGGGGGTGATTCTGGAGGGTCTGGAGACCGCCAATTTTACCCTTTTCAAGACGGTGCGTATGTATATCCGTTACTACGACAGGCTGAACAGCTTTGAAAACCTGTTTGGGAATGTGGGGATCTTCGTACCCTTCGGGATCCTGCTTCCGTGGTCAGATCCGATGTACCGTTCCTGGTGGAGGGTACTCTGCAATGCTTTTTTATTTGTGACAGGAATAGAAGTATTTCAGCTTTTTTCCGCCTTCGGCGCTTTCGATGTGGATGATATCCTGCTGAACTGCTTCGGAGCCATGCTGGGTTATCTGACGTTTTGGGTGCTGGAACGCAGACGGGCCGCGGCAAGGACACGTCCCGGACAGAGGAAAAGGGAGGAATCCCTTGACAGAGGCAGGGGCGGAGAGTAAGTTAAAAGTAATCGGAAGGGGGTCGTGTGTTATGAAAGATTTTGTACAGAAACGGAAGCTTTCTTTTATGGGACATAAGGATGGCCTGCAGAGCATGGCATCCGTTGTTTTTACCGCACTTTTCTGTATCCTGTGCGGTATCGTACTGTTTGTCTGGCCGGATATGTCGGCCCGTATTGTGTGTATGGTGCTGGGGGCGATCCTGGTGCTGATGGGGGTCATTTATCTGGTCAGCTTTTTTTCAACGCCTCCGGGTACCTTTATGAAGCAGATCCATCTGGCTCTTACCATTGTGTTTGTGGTTATCGGTGTCTGGATTTTACTGAAGCCGGATTTTGTTATCAGCCTGATTCCGGTGATTATGGGGATCATCCTCATCCTTCACGGGCTTTATGATCTGCAGCAGGCGGTATATCTGGGACGGGCGAAATACAGCTTCTGGTGGCTTGCGCTTGTGTTTGCCGGACTGACAATCGCGCTTGGAGGTGTTCTTTTATGGAATCCTTTTGAAGCAATGAGTGTGGCTATTAAGGTGATCGGCATTTTCCTTGTATTTGACGGCCTGTCCGATCTGTGGATTTTTTCCATGGCGCGCAGGATCACCAGACAGATACGGGAGGCAGTGGCGGAGAGCATGGAGGAAAGTCTGCGGAGCGAAGAGGATATCATCGACTGATACGGCATGAGCAGTCGCTGCCTGCGGGAAGGAAAAGGGAGAATCGATATGGAGGATTATGAACTGCGGAATGAGGACATAGCTGTCCGCATAGCCTCTCTGGGGGCGGAATTGAAGTCGCTGAAGGATATACGCAGCGGCAGGGAATATATGTGGGACGGAGATCCGGCCTATTGGAAACGGGTTTCTCCGGTGCTTTTTCCGCTGGTGGGCAATTACAGGAATAAGCAGGCGGTCTATGAAGGGAAGGCGTATCCGCTGTCCCAGCATGGGTTTGCCAGGGACAGGGAATTTACGTTGGTATCGGAAACGCCGGAAGAGATCTGGCTGGCCCTGGACGCCGATGACAGGACAAAGGAATGCTATCCCTTTGCTTTCCGGCTTGAGCTGGGATACCGATTATCGGGCAGAGCGGTGGAAGTGCTCTGGAGGGTAATCAATACGGGAAACGAAACCATGTATTTTTCCATAGGGGGACATCCGGCTTTTGCCTGTCCTCTGAATGAGGAAGGAAATAAAGAGGGCTACAGCTTCTGGTTTGATTCCGGGGAACCGTTGGAAACCAGGATTATCGGGCCGGACGGGCTGGCGACGGACGATCACGAGGCTTATTTCCTGGAGGAGGGCAGGCTTCCGATAACGGAATCCCTTTTTGACCAGGATGCCCTTGTGGTGGAGGGCGGACAGGCCCATGAAGTAAAGCTTCTGGATCCGGCGGGAACCGCCTTTGTGACAGTGCAGTTTGACGCGCCGCTCTTCGGACTCTGGTCCCCTCCGGGGAAAAACGCCCCCTTTATCTGCATCGAGCCATGGTACGGCAGATGTGATCATAAGGATTTCCGGGGAACGCTTGCGGAACGGGAATGGGGCAATGCATTGGAGGAAGGCGGCGTATTTAGCGCGTCCTACCGTATTATTACGGAAGCATAAAGATACAAAACGGCAGCCCCGTATTATGCGGGGCTGTAATACTGATAACAGGGGATATGGATAGTGAGCATAAGAAAAAAATTTATCGGAACCAGAGATTTTTATAAGTTGGTGCTGTCGGTGGCAGTGCCTATCATGATACAGAACGGCATTACAAACTTTGTAGGCCTTCTGGATAATATCATGGTGGGGCAGGTGGGCACGGAGCAGATGTCCGGCGTGGCGGTGGCAAACCAGCTGCTGTTTGTCTTTAACATATGTATATTCGGGGCTATTTCAGGAGCCGGCATATTCGGCGCCCAGTTTTATGGCTGCGGGAACCATGAGGGGGTTCGCAATGCCTTCCGTTTCAAGCTGTGGTGCTGCGCCGGGCTGGTGGTGCTGGGGATAGCCGTGTTTATCGGGGGAGGAGAGAGCCTGATTTCCCTTTATCTCCATGAAAGCTCGGAAGCGGGAGATGTGGCAAGGACCCTGTCCTTTGGCTACCGCTATCTTCTGTGGATGCTGCTGGGGCTGTTACCCTATGCGCTGGCCCAGACCTATGCAAGTACGCTGCGGGAGGCCGGGGAAACCCTGCTCCCCATGAAAGCCGGGATCGCGGCGGTGCTGGTGAACCTTGTGCTGAATTATATCCTGATTTACGGGAAGCTGGGGGCACCTGCCCTTGGTGTGGTGGGAGCGGCTATTGCAACGGTTATTTCCCGGTATGTGGAATGTCTGATTGTGGTAATCTGGACCCACCGGCACAGGGAAAAGGCGCCTTATATGGAAGGGGTATACCGTACCCTCAAAATCCCGTCCCATCTCGTGGGCCAGATCGTCATTAAGGGGCTGCCCCTGATGCTGAACGAAACGCTGTGGTCGGCAGGGATGGCGATTATGATGCAGTGTTATTCCATGCGCGGGCTTGCCGTGATTGCCGGACTGAATATTTCTTCCACCATTTCCAACCTTTTTAATGTGGTGTTCCTTGCGTTGGGCAATTCCGTCGCCATTATTATCGGGCAGCTTCTGGGAGCCGGTAAGATGGAAGAAGCAAAGGATACGGATACCAAACTGATTTTCTTTTCCGTGGTGAGCTGTCTGGGGATCGGGGCGGTTATGGCCGTCATCGCACCCCTCTTTCCCCGGATGTATAATACTACAGAGGAGGTCCGGCGTCTGGCGGAGCAGTTTATTTGGATATCCGCCCTCGTGATGCCCATCCAGGCCTTCATGCATGCCTGTTATTTCACACTGCGTTCCGGAGGTAAGACCTTTGTTACCTTCCTTTTCGACAGCGCATTTATGTGGGTGGTGAGCATTCCCCTCGCCTTCCTTTTGAGCCGTTTTTCAGGCTTACCTATCGTACCGCTGTATCTTTTCTGCCAGATGGCGGATATCATTAAATGTGTGATTGGGTTTATCCTTGTGAAAAAAGGAGTTTGGCTGCAGAATTTTGTGGAGTGACGGAAAGTGATAACGGTTCAGACGAGAGAGGTAAATAAAATGAGAATTATTTTTATAAGGCACGGGGATCCGGATTATGCCAATGATACGTTGACGCAAAAAGGCTGGAGAGAAGCAGCCCTTCTGGCGGAACGGGTGAGCGGATGGGAGGTGACGGACTTTTATGTATCTCCTTTGGGAAGGGCACAGGATACGGCCTCTCTGAGCCTTGCAAAGATGGGACGCAAGGCGGAGACTAGGGAATGGCTCCGGGAATTTCACGGGCCGATAACCGATCCTGCCCGGGGGGAGAATGTGATTCCCTGGGATTTCTACCCGGCGTATTGGACGAACATTCCGGCTATGTATGATAAGGATGGTTTCGGGGATACGGACGTGATGAAAAGCGGTCATGTAAAGGAGGAGTATCAGCGGATCAGCGGTTGTCTGGACGCGCTTCTGGAACGGTACGGATATGTGCGGGAAGGCGGCCTTTACCGGACGGACAGGACGGAGGCGGGGGATCGGAATGCCACGGTGGTTCTGTTTTGCCATATGGGGGTAACCTTGTTTTTATGCAGCCATCTGCTGGGGATTTCACCGGTGGTGCTCACCAGCGGCTTTTTTCTGGCGCCCACATCGGTAACGGTGCTGGCTTCGGAGGAGAGAACGCCGGGAACCGCTTATTTCCGGTGTCAGATGGCCGGGGATACGGGGCATTTGCGGGACGGGGGAGAACCGGTTTCTTATATGGGGTATTTTACGGAGCCTTTCCAGGGGTAGTTATCGTTTTGTATTTCCGTTTCACCTCCCGGTTTTTCTCTGGGGCGGAGGGCACAAAGGCTGTCTGAGCGGTTACGAGTTTTCTCCTTTTGTGTGATGATTATAAGGATACTAAAATACAAGTTATGGGCAGAGTAGAAATTTGTACGTGGATCAGGGATCCGGGTGCCTTCTGAACGGGGAGTTGTCAGAGGGACGAAAAGCCTTTCCGGCTTACGCTGCATAGTTCGCATCCCGCTGCCGCATAAGAAGAAGCGGCGGAATATTCCTGCCTCTTGTTATGTGGCCAGTCTGCATGACAGGAGGTGTTTTTTTATGAATGGAGTATCTTTTTCGGTACGCCGCATCACCATTTCTGCGGTATTGTTAAGTATTTCTCTTGTTTTGAAAACAACGCTGACCTTTGATTTTCCCTTATTCGGACAAAATGGGCTGCGTATCGGAATCTCCGGTATTTTCTCCATCCTTCCGGCTTTTCTTTTCGGGCCTGTGTACGGAGCGGCGGTTTCCGGCCTTTCCGATTTCCTTGGCTATCTTATCAAGCCTGTAGGGGCATATCTTCCCCTGCTGACTGTGACTGCGGCGGCAGGGGGCTTTCTCAGGGGGCTTCTGTGGCGATGGCTGCAAACGAAGGATAGCGGGCGGATGCGGCTTCTTATCGCCGCCGGTTCTGCGGTTTTGCTGGTGCTGGGTGTGAGCAGCGGCCTGGCGTCAGGGGAGGGGATGGAGCCGGCGGCAGCAGGGGTGACAGGAAGTGCCATCCTGGGAATCCTTTTGCTCGCGGGTGATTTAATCCTGTCCGGAAAACTCCGTTCCGGCAAAGGGCAGAGGAAAATCCCCCAGCTGCTCGTGGTTATGGTGGTTTCCGGCCTTGCGGTTACTACGGTTAACACGGTTATTCTGCGGGAAACCATAGGGGCGGCCTGGAAAACAATTCCTTTCCTCCTCCTCTGGATGCCCCGGGCGGCGGAGGAATTGCTGAGTAATATAGTGCTGACCTATTTTATTGCCGTGCTTTTGTCACAGTGCGGCCGTGAATTGTAATCTTGTAACAGTTCAGACTTGTCTGAACTGTTATAATCTTCTGTCATTTTACTGAAAATTTTTGAAAAACAGTTGACAAGAAAAGTGTCTTTGTATAATATAATCATATGAACAATTAATCATATGTTAAAGTGATTTCTATACAGGAGGCTATTATATGAAGAAAAAATTCAATCTCACCGACTTAGACTGTGCAAACTGCGCTGCCAAAATGGAAGAGGCCATTAAGAAGATAGATGGCGTAAATGATGCCAATGTCAGCTTTATGGCGCAGAAGCTTACCATTGATGCCCAGGAGAGCCGTTTTGACAGCATCATGAAGGAAGTGGCGGCGGTATGCCGCAAAGTGGAGCCTGATTGTGTGATTGAAATGTAACAGCCGGGTAGCCGTTCGGATGCCCTTTGAATCCTGCGGCATCTGAGCGGTTACACAGCCAGCCATTTTTTACCAGCCATTTTATGGTAAACTTGTACTTGCAATGTATAACCGTATTGTGTACAATAAAATATGTGTGCCGGAGCGCACACTTGCAGTTTGGAAAAGGCACAGGCAGGGGAATTCTCTGCCTGTATTTTTCCTTTTAAGAAAGAGAAGAGGTGTATCTATGCTTGAAGTAAAACATCTTTCATACACGGTGACGGAAAACCAGGAAACGCTTCCTATTGTTACCGATATCAGTTTTACCGTGAACGACGGGGAGATGCTGGTAATTACAGGCCCGAACGGAGGCGGTAAGTCTACCATAGCCAAGCTCCTTATGGGGATTATCAAAGAAACGGAAGGGACGATCCTTCTGGACGGGAGGGATGTCACTCCCATGGGTATTGACGAGAGAGCCAATGCGGGAATCGGCTTTGCATTTCAGCAGCCCCCTGCTTTTAAGGGGATGACTGTCCGCCGTCTTTTGAATCTGGCGGCGGGAGCTGAGCTTCCGGAGCATGTGAGCTGCCGGCTGCTTAGCAGCGTTGGGCTTTGTGCCAGGGAATATCTGGACAGGGAAGTGGATGCGACGTTGTCGGGCGGGGAAAGAAAGAGAGTGGAGATAGCCACAGTAATGGCAAAGGACCATAAGGTGAGTATCTTTGACGAACCGGAGGCGGGAATTGATCTGTGGAGTTTTTCCATGCTGGTGAAACAGTTTGAGCAGATCCACAGGGAAAAGAAGGAAAGCCTGGTCCTGATTTCCCACCAGGAGCGGATCATCCGTATGGCTGACCGTATTATGGTGGTGCGGGACGGACGTGTGGAGAGCTGCGGCAGCAAAGAGGAAATCGCCCCTCAGCTTTTCCTTGACGGGGCCGGCTGTGCATGTCTGGACAGGGAAGGAGGAAACGGCAATGAAGCTGGATGCAGTTACTGACGGCGTATTACAGAAAATAGATGATATGGGCTTTAAGCAGGAAGGCGCCTATAATCTGCGGTATAACGGGCAGCCCCTTTGTCATGGGGATACGGAGCATATCAGGATCCGGAGGAAAGAGGACAAGCAGGGGATTGACGTTTATATCAGCAGGGAAGCACAGGGAGAGCAGGTCCATATCCCGGTGGTGGTTTCCGCTTCGGGCATTACCGATGTGGTTTATAATGATTTTTACGTGGAGGATGGAGCCAGTGTTATTATTGTAGCTGGCTGCGGGATCCATAATGACGGCTGCAATGACAGCCGCCACGATGGCATCCACGCTTTCCATGTGGGAAAAAATGCCAATGTGACCTATGCGGAAAAGCATTACGGAGAGGGAAAAGGAACCGGGGAAAAGATCCTGAACCCCGTGACACAGATCTATCTGGAGGAAGGCGCGGTCTTTACCCTGGATACCGCCCAAATCGGCGGCGTGGATTCCACGGTGCGCAAGACGGAGGTTCATATGGAGGCGGATGCCAGGCTGTATGTGATGGAAAAGCTGATGACCCATGACAACCAGACTGCGGTATCCGATATGACGGTGGAAATGAATGGTGCAGGAAGTTCCGCCCAGATCGTTTCCCGTTCCGTGGCGAAAGGGCATTCCATCCAGACGTTCCATCCCATTGCCATAGGCAACGCGTTATGCCACGCCCATGTGCAGTGCGATTCCATTATCATGGATAAGGCCCAGATTTCATCTATTCCCGAAATCAACGCCAGGGATATCGATGCCCAGATTATCCATGAGGCGGCTATCGGCAGGATCAACAATGAGCAGATACTGAAGCTGCGTACCTTCGGCATGACGGAGGAAGAGGCGGAAGCCGTTATCATAGAAGACTTTTTAGCTTAAATGGAGATAAAATAAGACGGCGGTGCCGGAACAGGAAGCTTGCCAACCTGTATCCGGTGCCGTTTTTGTTCGTATAAGAGCGGCTTTTTTGTCCGGACAGATAGTAACCGTTCAGACGGCCCTTTGTGCCCTGCGGCATCCCCGTTTCCTAAGCTGCCTTATTTTTATGCTGTTAAAAGAGGATGGTTTACGCTATAATAGAAATGTTGCCAGAAAGAATGGGAGGCTTGAAAATGGTACGTATTGCAGTATGTGATGATGTCAGGGAGATGTTGGGGATTTTATCGGAAATGGTGGGAAAAGAAGCGGAAAGGCTGTCTGAACCCTTTGAAATATGCTGCTTTACAAAAGGAAACTGCCTGCTGGAGGCGCATCATAAAAAGCCGTTTCAGATTATTTTCCTGGATATATCCATGCCGGGTATGAACGGATTTGAAGCTGCCGGAAGAATCGGTGAAAGGGACAGCAAGCCGTTCCTGGTATTCGTCACTTCCAGGGAAGAACTGGTGTTTGACTCCTTTGATTACCGTCCGTTTTATTTTGTTCGGAAACGGGACTTGGAGGGTATGCATAAGGATATGGAAAAGATTTTCGAAAAGGTCAGGGAATTCCGGCTGGAAGAAAAGGAATTTATATTGGAGCTGCCTTATAAACGGAAACGGAGCGTGCGCTGCAGGGATATCCTGTATCTTATCAGCGACGGCAACTATATGGTCTATATCCTGAATACGGGTGAAAATATTAAGATTCGTGGCACGATGAGGGATACGGAAAAGGAGCTGGAGGATTACCACTTTGTCAGGATCCATAAGCGGATATTGGTCAACATGAGCTACATACAGACAATCGATACGGTGAAAAATGAAGTGTTCGGTGATAAGATAGGTTATCTGGAAATCGGGCGGAACTACAAACGGGATATTCTGGAAACGTATTTCGCTTATACCAGGAGCGTGCTATGAATGCGCTCATGCTGAATGTGACGCAAAATATGCTGTTCTTTCTGGAAGCCTTCAGTGTCTCTTATTTTCTTCTCCGCTTCTGCGGCTGTAAATGTAAAGAGCATCAGAGACAGGTGCTGGTATTCCAGACGATGGTAATGGCGGTTCTGTGTACCTTGTCCCCCTATATTCCGCGGTATCTGGTTTTTATCGGTGCGGCCTATATGCCCTGCCTGATCCTGTTTTCCATCTTTTTCCTGAACGGAGGCTTCGGTCAGAAGCTGAAAGCCTGCCTGCTGGTCCTTTGCGTTAAAATGCTTACCCTTCTCGCGGCTTTTTTCATAACGGCGCGCAGCGGCGGATGGACTGCACAGGAGTTATATAACGGGCATGGATGGCATCATATAGCGGTTATGATCCTGCAGAGAGGCTTTCTGGTGGTCATGCTCGGCTGGATTCTCAGGACGGAGGGGAAATACCGGGTCCAGATGAAATTGCTGGAAAAGGGAGTGGTGCTGTCCAACCTGTTCATGTCGGCGGCCTCCTTTGCTATCATCCACCTCATCAGCTACGGGAATATCAACAGGGAATGGAAGGCCTATCTGTTCATCCTTTCCCTGCTGTGCCTGGTGGTGATGAACGGCATTACCTTTTATCTGTTGGAGAAGCTGAACCAGAAAAATGAGCTGGCTTCGGATAACAAAATGCTCCGGCAGAGAGTGATGTATTATGAGAACCACCTGGAACAGGCCTATGATCAGATTGAAGAACTTAAGCAACTGCGTCACGACATCCGGCATTCCTACCAGCTTATCAGCAATCTGGCCGGGCAGGGGAAGAGCAGGGAAGTGGAACAGTATGTGTCTGAGATTCTGGAGGTGGTGAACCGGGAGGATTATGTGGTAACCACGGGAAACGGGTTTGTGGATTCCATGCTCTGCTACAAACTTAATTTTGCGGCCAAAAAAGGAATACAGGTCTGCCATACCGTCACCGCCGGCCTGGAAGGAATCAATAATGTGGATTGCTGCAACCTGATAGGAAATCTGATAGACAATGCCGTGGAGGCAAGCCTGAAACTGCCTGCGGAGAGGCGGAAGCTGGAACTGTTTATCAAAGGGGATCCCCACAAGCTGCTCATCCAGGTGAAAAATGCGCTTGCGGCCTCGGTCCTGGACACCAATTCGGATCTGCTTACCCAGAAGGAGGACAAGGATGTCCATGGTTACGGAATCCGGATTATCCGCAGGATTGCGTCCCAGTATAACGGATGTGTCCGGTTTTCGGAGGAAAACGGCTGTTTTTGTGCGGAAGTCATGCTTTTTCGTAATACATAAACGTTACGGTTCATTCCGTAATCAATAAGACGGAATCTCCCAACATTTGACGGGATCTCCCATTATCATTGACAAAAAGCCAAAAATTGATACTATTATTTATAGATTTTTGTTAGTTTTTTGCAAATATAATGGGAAAAGGAGAAGAAGGTATGACAGCGAGGGGGTCCGGCATGGAGGAGTACGCGGCATTTGTATCGGAACTATACAAAATGCCATTTTCTATTTCCGATATGCCGGAGAAGAAAAAGCAGTATCACAGAAAAAAGGGGTTGGAGAAAAAGAGCGCCTCTGAAATGATGTTTTCGGATGGAAGTTTTATAAACTATGGTTCGGGAAATTCAGGGCATCAGGGAATGCCGTCCGTCCTTACCTTTCAGGGCAGCTGATTTCAAAATCCGGGGATTTTATTCCCGGATTTTGTTGATCCCGGGGGCAAACGGGATTAAAATGGGAACATGTTGACAGCATAAAAAGGACGGTATTACTATGGATGAAAAGCAGGTTTGGCTGGTTCTGGAAACAGAGGCTACGAAGGACGAAGAGGAGATTAAGAGGGCATACCGGCAAAAGCTGGTCCGCACCAATCCCGAGGATGATCCGGAGGGGTTTAAACGGCTGCGGGAGGCTTTTGAACAGGCGCTGCGTCTGGCGTCAGAAGAGGATCGGGCGGCGGAGGAAATCTGGGAGGGGCCGGTAGGGGACTGGCTTTCGGAGATCCGGGAAGTCTATGCCCGGCTGCCGCTTCGGACGGATGAGCTGCGCTGGAGGGACTTGCTTAACAGGGAGGTCTGTGTAAACCTGGAGACTATGCTGGACGCCAGGGAAGCTTTGCTGCAGTTTTTGACGGATCATTTCCGGCTTCCGGGGAACATATGGAAGATTGTGGATGAAAAGCTGTCCCTGCAGGAGGATATGGAGGATCTGCGGAGGCGTTTCCCGGAGGATTTTCTTACCTATATCCAGAGCAAATGCACCCAGGAGGAGTGGTTCCCTTTCCGGCTGTTTGAAGGGCCGGAGGATGGGGATTATGATACCTGGCTCAACTGCTTCTATGAAATGCGGAATGCCTGGAGGGAGGGAAAGACGGAGGAGACGAAGGCCCTGTACCGCGATCTGGAGAAAACCGGCGTTTACCATCCTTATCAGGATGCCGTTTATGCGGCGGTGCTGGTACAGCAGGAGGAAACAGAAAAAGCAAGGGAACGATTGCTGGCAGCTGTGGAAAAAGCGCCGGAGGATGCCTGGCTGCGGGATATTTCCGGACAGGTGAAAGCGGCGGCGGGGGATGAGGAAGGGGCTTACCGGGATTTTCTGGCGGTTCTGGAAACGGATCCCGATAACTATATGGCAGGCCTTCGCTGCGGGCAGTATGAGAGCGGTCACGGGAAAGAGGAGGAAGCGAAGAAACGCTTGATCCATCTGTTGGACAGCGGCTATGATACGCCTGATGTGAGAACGGCCATCCGTGAAGTGAACAAACGGCTGATTCCCGTTTACCGGGAAAAATGGGAGGCGGATAAGGAAGATTTGTCCCTGTTTTTCAAGCTGGGCTGGTGCCTTCTGCAGAACGAAGAAAACCGGCTTGGAGTCCGGCTGATGGAGACGATTGTCCCGGATGATAAAAACGAGGCGGAATACCACAGTCTGCTGGGACGCTTTTTTTATAATGAAAAAGCGTATTCCCTGGCGGAAAAGCAATTCGGGGAGTGGATCGAAAGCATCCGCAGGGAAAAGCCGGAGGAGGAATCGCAAAAGCAGGAGCTGCCCGCCCGGTTTGCAACCGCATACAGCCTTCTGGCGGCCTCCCGCAAAATGCAGGAAAATTATGCGGGTGCCCTGGAGGCGGTGAAGGAGGCGCTGTCCCACAAGGAGGAGACGAATTTCTTCCAGATGGAGGCAGATGTTCTTTTGAAGCTGGGAAGGTATCAGGAAAGCGTGGATGTATGCGACCGCATTCTGGAAAAGGATAAGGGCTGGCTGCCCGCGCTGGCGGTCAGACAGGAAGCTTATTACGAACTGCATATGGCCCAGCAGGTAGTGGATGATTTTTATGCCATAAAAGAGATCTATGCGGGACTGGCAAAGCCGTATGAACTGGCGGCCGAGGTTTTCCACAGGTACCGGCAGTATAAGGATGCGCTGCATATTCTGGATCAGGCGGAGGAAGCGGGTGTAACCAGCAGGAAGCTGGAGCTGCTGCGGATAAAGGTGCGGCGGATGACGGCGGAGGGAAAGGAAGCTAATGAGGAAGTGTACCGGCTGGCCGCAGCGCTTCTTTCCGGGCTGGAAGAGGAGGAGAAGCAGCTGAAGGAGAAGGCGGAGAACGGCGTCCTGCCGGAAAAAGAAAGAGAAAAGCTGGAACAGCAGGAAGCGGAGGTTTTCCGGGAAATGGCCCTGTGCCAGGCAGGCATGGGGGATCTCAAAGCGGCCCTGGATCGGATCGGGGCGGCTGTCCGTCTGGATCCTTCCTATACCCATATCTGGGTGAAGGGAGATCTGCTTTACCAGAACGGTTCCTGGTCCAAGGCGCTGGAAGCTTATGAAGAGGTAAGGGAAATCCTCCCGGAAAATGCGGATATCTGGACGGATATGGCGGCCTGCTATAAGAATACCTCCCGGGAGGATAAGGAAATCGAATGCCTGGAGCAGGCAGTGCGCCTGAATCCCGCACATCCCCGGGCTTACGGAAGGCTGGCGGCCTGCTACCGGGAAAAATACGGGCAGCGGGAGCAGAAGGAGGACTACGACAAGGCGCTTGCTTACAGCAATAAACAGCTGGAGCAGACGCCCGAAGCCTATTACTATATTGAACGGGGGCAGCTTTTTATAGAAAGCGGCCAGTGGCAGAAGGCGGAAGCGGATTTTGAGAAAGCGGCACAGCTGGATCCGGATAATGCCTATGCGTATTATAATTGGGGCTGTTCCTGTAAATACAGCGGCAGGTACGAGGAAGCGGCCCGGCTGTTGGAGAAGGCGGTTTCCCTGCGCACACCGAAGGAATCCCTTGTCTTTTTCAGAGGGCTTGGGGACTGCTATGAGCGGATGCGCCGGTTTGACAAGGCAGCAGCCGCCTATGAGCAGAATAAAGCCGAGTTCCCGGAAAATGCGTCGGTGCGCTGGGATTTGGCGGAGCTTTACTGCAAAATCGGGACGGAAGAGATGCTTGACAGGGCTGTCCGGGAAACCGAAGATATCCTGAAGCTGAAAAATATACGCCGGGCCTATTATCTGGTGAAGCTGGCCGGGATTTACCGGCTGAAGGAGGCATATGGGAAGGCGGAAGAGATATGTGAAAAGGCCCTGCAGGAGGAGCCTGGCTATTCCCGTGCCTGTATGGAGCTGGCGGAGCTTTATCTGGAGAACATGAAAAACAGCAGGAAGGCCCTGAAAACTATGAAAAACGCAATCGCATCCCTCCGGGAGAGCGATGCTCTTTATGCGGACTGCCTCCGGGTGATGACGCAGATCCTGGGGACCAGGGGCAGCTGGAAGGCGGCCCGCAGCTATGGGGATAAGGTTATCGGCATCTGGGAGAAGGAATACGGCTCGCTCCGGGCTTATCTGGGCATGAAAAAATACAGGAATGCCAGGCTGTATCTGTTGGGCAAGATCTATTACTTTTCAGGACGCCTTACCGAAGCGTCGGACTGTTTCCGGGCCATGACCCCGTGCCTGAAGGGACCGGAAGACGGAGGGAAGGAGCCGGCCGGCGGGGAAAGCGGAATGTGCCGGCACTGCAGCAGCCGGGACTGCTGGGAATATTATGCGGGGCAGGGCCTGCTGGCGGAAGCGGCGGGGGATTATGCGGCGGCCTGCACTTATTACAGGACGGCGCTGGAAATTGACGGCAGTGACAGCGCAACGAGAAGCCGGTTCGAGGCATGCAGGGAAGAAGCGGAGGCAAAGAACCGGCAGCCGGGCTTTTTCCTGAAAAAGAAGGTATTTGGCGGAAAGGATAACGAGCATGATAATAGGAATTGATCTGGGTACGACAAACAGTCTGGCAGCATATTTTACGGAAGAAGGACCGAAACTAATTCCTAACCGTCTGGGAAACCGTCTTACCCCGTCCATCGTGAGCATTGATGAAGAGGATCAGGTATATGTGGGAGAAACCGCAGGGGAGCGGCTGGCGCTGTATCCGGATACGGCGGCGGAGGTGTTCAAGCGGAGCATGGGAAGCGGCAGGAAATACCGTCTGGGGAAAAGGGAATTCACCGCAGAAGAACTGTCCTCCTTCGTGCTGCGTTCCCTGAAGGAGGATGCGGAAAGCTATCTGGGAGAAGAGGTGACGGAGGCTGTAATCAGCGTCCCCGCCTACTTTAATGATAGGAGAAGGAAAGCCGCCAAACGGGCGGGCGAGCTGGCAGGGCTTAAGGTGGAACGGATCATCAGCGAACCCACAGCAGCGGCAATCGCCTATGGCCTGTATGAAAAAAAGGGCGGCAGCAAGTTCCTGGTATTTGATTTGGGCGGCGGAACCTTTGATGTATCCATTCTGGAGAGGTATGATCCGATCCTGGAGGTGCGGGCCGTAGCAGGTGATAATTTCCTGGGCGGGGAGGATTTTACGGAGGTGCTCTACGACCTGTTCCTGAAGCGCCGGGGCATCCCGGAAGAAAGCATAAGCCTGAAAAAACGCCTGTATATCAAGAAGCAGGCGGAGCTTTGCAAGCTGGGATTTTCGGCCGGGCGGGTGTCTGTCATGCGCTGTGTCCTGGACGGCGAAGAAATGGAAGAGAGCTTCAAAATAGCGGAATATGAGGAGGCCTGTGCCCCTCTGTTTGATAAAATCCGGGGACCGGTGAAACGCAGCCTTTCGGATGCGGGAATCCGGCTGTCCCAGATTGACGAGGTGGTTCTGGTGGGAGGCGCCACGAAGCTTCCCCTTGTCCGTCAGTTTATCGGACGGCTATTCGGCAGGGTGCCGGATACCCATATTAATCCGGATGAAGCGGTCGCCCTGGGAGCAGCGGTACAGGCGGCCATGAAGGAGCGGAACAAAGCGATACGGGAAGTGATTCTGACCGATGTGTGTTCTTTTACCCTGGGAACGGAGGTGGCGGTGAAGGAACGGATATCCGGGCAGTTTGAAGGCGGGCATTTCTGTCCGATTATAGAACGCAATACGGTCATTCCCGCCAGCAGGACGGAGCGCTTTTATACGATTTATGACGGCCAGACGAAAATCAGCATCCCCGTCCTCCAGGGAGAAAGCCGGTTTGCCTCCAACAACCTTCTTCTGGGTAAGGTGGAGTTGGAGGTCCCTGAAAACAAAGCCGGGGAAGAAGCCATAGACATTACCTATACCTATGATATCAATTCCATCCTGGAGGTGGAAGCCACCGTGGTATCCACCCGGGAGCAGACCAGGAAAATCATAAAAGGGGAAGAGGACGGCATGACGGAAGAAGAGATCGAAGAACGCTTCCGCGAACTCTCCTTTTTAAAAATCCATCCCCGGGATCAGGAGGAAAATAAACTTCTGCGTTTACAATGTGAACGGCTTTATGAGGAAAGCCTGGGCGATAAACGCCGGCTGGTGGAGAGGGAGCTGCGGAAATTTGAAGAAGCGCTGGATACCAGGGACAAGAGCCGGATTGAAGAAGGCAGGGAGGAACTGAAGAAGGCTTTGAAGGAGCTGGATGATTTTTGGGAGGAATAGAGAGTGCCTGAAAATCCATTCCATGCAGGAACCGATCAGACGGATGACAGAAAAACACCATGCCGTACCATTGTCAAAATGGCGGGCATGGTGTTTTTCCGGTTCCGGATCAGATATCCAGCTTCATATCGCCGGGCTTAATCCAGCCTTTCCTGCGCATGAGTTCGCTGAACACAAGGGCCAGGACGGCAGGGGCGATGACATGCATAAGGATTATCTGGATCAGGACCAGAGCCGCGCCCATTCCCTCCCCGGTCATGGTCTGGAAGGCCATGATCTGGCCTACAAGCCCGCAGGTCCCCATACCGGATCCGGTGGCGTTGTTGGTCATCTGCAGGACGCAGGTGGAAATGGGGCCGAGGATAATGCTGGCAAAAATGGCGGGCAGCCAGATAACCGGCTTGCGGATGATGTTGGGCATCTGCAGCATGGAGGTCCCCAGTCCCTGGGCTACCAGCCCGCCGGTTTTGTTTTCCCGGAAGGATGCCACGGCAAAACCTACCATATTTGCGGCACAGCCAACAGCGGCCGCGCCGGCAGCGATTCCGCTCAGGTTTAAGGATACGCCGATGGCGGCAGAGCTGATGGGAAGGGTGAGGGCGATTCCCATCAGGGCGGAAACGATGATGCCTGCCCAGAAGGGCTGCTGTACGGCACCCCAGTTAATCAGTTCCCCCACCTTGGTCATAAAGGCGGCGATAGGAACACCGATGGATAAACCGACAAGAGAACCTGCCGCAATCGTGGTGATCGGGGTTACCAGAATATCCACCTTGGTTTTTCCTGCCACAAGCCCGCCGATCTCCACCGCCAGATATGCCGCAACAAAAGCGCCAAGAGGCTCCCCTACGCCGGCGAGGGTGAATACCCCTTCCGTGAGGATGGTGCCGCCGATGATGGTTTTGGCATAAGCGCCTATCATGCCGGCTGCGGCGGCGGATACGGTTACAAGAGGCGGCATTTTGAATTTGCTGGCTACGCCGATTCCGATTCCGGCCCCTGTGAGTTTTTTGGCAACGGTGGCAACTACAATGATATAGGCGCCGATGCTGCCGCCTATCAGATTTCCTGCCTGCTCCAGTATTGTTCCGACCAGAAGCGTGGCAAACAGGCCCTGCGCCATACCGGAAAGGCCGTCGATAAATATCCGGTTGCAGAGTTTCTTTCCTTTTTCCATACTCTTTTCCCCTCTTAAGAACTGTCTGAACGGTTACGTTCTGCTACCCTTACGGGCATGTTATGTACATGTTCCGGCTTCCTTTGCTGAGGAAGCCGGAATATGTGATTTGACACATGTAAATACAGGTGTCTTGTCACCTTGAGGTATAAAATAGCACATAAGGGTTATGAAAGCAAGTACTTTTTTTCTGCCAGCGCCTTTTCTATGGAGTCCAGGATCGCTTCGCTTTCGGCTTCCACTGTGTGGTAGTGGATGTCATCCGTAAGTTCCTTCAGGGGTTTCGTCTGTCTGGTGTTTATTTTATGGACAAATTCCTGTACGTCTTTCCGGCTGGAAATAATAAGGTTCACCGTGATGGTACCGTATATAGGATGTGTGATGACAACATCCAGCACCTTACCTCCCAGATCCACGATGGTATTCAGTTCGTCGGCAATCTGTTCCGTGGTATGGGAAACCATAAAGCAGCGGTTGCAGCGTGCCGCGGGGGGCGAATAAAGCAGGTATCCCCTGGCGGTGGACAGGATGTCGCGGTTGGTTGCCCGTAGTAAGGCGATATCCTGTACGATTACCTGACGGCTTACCCCCAGCCTTTTAGCCAGTGCGGATCCGGATAAGGGTTCCCCGGCAGCGGCAAGAAGTTCAAGAAGAGTCTTTCTGCGGTTTTCTCCGTCCATGCGGATCCCTCCTTCTCTTTTTTTACAAAACCGTTCCGAAGCGGTGGGATGCCTGCCGCCGCGTTTTCACACGTTATGCGCGGCGAATGCCAGGACCTGTCGGAACGGTTACCTTTTGTTCGATTGTAGCACAGGGAGGGGAGGGGCGCAAGGCGGACTGCACTCAGAAATTTTATCTGCACCCGGAGCGGTTTTGTCTGACGGGGAGGTATGGAAGGGGCTAAGTTAAAGATATTACCAAAATATCAAGTATATTTCATAAATTATTTGAAAGGTACCCCTTATAATGAATAGGGGGAGATATGGCAGTCAAAAACCCCGCCGCAAGCAACGGGGCATCAAACTTGAAACGCCGTGAACGGCGGGATATTTGACCCTCGCGGCAGTCGCCAAGTGAACGCGCAAGCGCGTTCGTTTGGCTCGTTGCCCGCGGCAATAAATGGAAAACAAGGGAACGGTTTGGCAGGCCGGGATATGGAATGCAAAATTGGAGTGATAAATAGATAAAGGGGCGTAGGGGATGCTTCGATTTTTAACGGAAAGGCTGCGGGAGAGACATAAAAGGCTGCTTCACGAGTATGTGGGTATTTTTATTATCATGGGGACGGTGCTTTTTCTGTCTTTTCTTGTTATCGGATATATTGCCAATTCCACCACGATGGAACAGTCCCGGAACTCTTCCCGGGTGGTTTATAAGCAGGCAAGGGAGCAGATGGAGCAGTTCGAGGAAGAACTTAAGAATATGCAGATGAACGTGGTGAAGAATGAATCGGTGCTTTCTTTCCTGGAGGCTGCAGAGGTGTATGAGAGGCTTCAGATGCTGGAGAATGTCCAGAGTATGGTGGGTATGAACCGGAGGATTAACCGGAATCTGGAGAATATCATCTTTTATGACAAAGACGGAAAGCTCATATTTGCTTTAGGGAATGTATTTCTGGACAAGCCGGATCTGGAGCTGAATGAGATGCTGAATTTTTCGGGAAGGATGTGGGATGAAACCACAAGACAGGCCTGTTTTGAAGTGGGCATGCCTATTTTTAAGGAGGAGGCGGGAGGCTATACTATGCTGGGCAGCGCCTACCTGCTGTTTAATGTGGGAAATCTTCAGGAGATTGTGGACAGGGCACTGCTGAATGCGGAATCGGCAATCGCGCTTGTCGACAAGAGCGGGAGGGCGATTGTCAGGGCGGGAAAGTGGGAGGATTACTACGGGGAGTATGAGACGGATCGGGAGGATAAGAGCAGGCTTGTGTATGCGGATTATGTAGGGGCCACAGGCTGGAGGATCGTAAATGTCATTCCCAAAAAGGCGCTGCTGTCGGGGGCTTCCCAGATGCGCAAGATTACGTATGTTACTTTTCTGGCGGTCGTGTCCATGATGGTTTTCCTGTGCGCCATGCTTTACCGGCACATTCTGTATCCGATTTCCCGGCAGATAGCTTTTATGGAGGGGTTTACGAAGGATACCAACCGGCGCATTGAGGTGCTTGAGGATAACGAAATCGGGGAAATGGCCCGGAAAATGAATCAGATGCTTGACGATATTGAAGAGCTGAACGACGAGATCCTGGAATCCAAACGCAGATATCTGGAGATGGAGTATGCCAAGAAGCAGACGGAGATGATCGCTTACAGAAGCCAGATTAATCCTCATTTCCTATATAATACCTTCAATTGTATCCGGGGGATGGCCTTGTATCACGGGGAAAAGGAAATTGCGGATCTGACCATGGCCCTGTCCAGCTTTTTCCGGTACAGCGTGCAGGGGGAGGAAACGGTGACCGTGAGGGAAGCGCTGGAAAACCTGCAGAGATATGCCCAGATTATCCGGTACCGGTTTAACGGGAAGCATAAAGTAGAGGTGAATGCTTCCCGGGAGGTATTCCTGATTAAAATCCCTAAAATGCTGATGCAGCCCCTGGTGGAGAACGCGGTGCTCCATGGACTGGAGACAAAGGTTGGGGAAGGCACGGTGCGGGTGGATGTCTGGCAGGAGGAACGCAGGCTTGTGGTACGGGTAAAAGACAATGGATGCGGTATTCCGGAAGAAAAGCAAAAGGAACTGCGATGGGCGATGGAATGCTTTGACAGAGAAGAAACCATACCGGATAACGGGCACGGGATTGGTTTCCTGAATGTTTACAGACGTATGCGGCTTTTTTACGGGCAGGATGCGGTATTTACCTTAGAAAGCAGAGAAGGGGAAGGTACGGAAATAAGGATGGTTTTACCGGTGGGAGGAAGATGATATGTACCATGTGTTTTTGGCGGATGATGAGCCATGGGCTTTGCTGACACTTAAAAATATGATAGCGTGGAGTGATTACGGCTTTGCTGTCAGCGGCGAGGCGGAGGATGGGGAACAGGCCCTGGCGAGGATTAACAGAACCAACCCGGATTTGATTATTTCCGATATCCGTATGCCCGGAATGGACGGCCTCACCCTGCTGCAGACGATCCGGGACGGCGGCCTCCAATCGGAGGTACTGCTGGTCAGCGGGTATACGGATTTCGAATATGCAAGAAAAGCGCTGCAGTTCGGCTGTGCCGGTTATCTGGTGAAGCCGGTGGAGGAGAAGGAACTGACGGAATATCTGGATAAGGTTAAGCGGCGTCTGGATGAGAAAAAAGCGGAGCGGGGGCCGGGAGCCGGGGAAGAGCGCCAGAAAGAGGGATACCAGTCGGAAAAGCTGCAGGTACAGGCAATGGTGAAATACATACAGGAGCATTACGCACAGCCGCTCACCCTTCAGGTATTATCGGGCGAGTTTAAAATGAGTGAAAGCTATATCAGCAGTCTCATTAAAAAGAGGACAGGAAAAGGCTTCAGCGAGCACCTGGTGGAAATCCGGATCCGCAAAGCCCAGGAATATCTGCGCACCACCAATGACAGCATCGAGCGGATAGCGGAACGGGTGGGTTATCCCGATTATTTTTATTTTACCAAGGTTTATAAGAAAGCAACCGGAATCAGCCCGGCGGCATACCGCAGGCAGCTGTAGGAGGAAGGGGCGGATCGGTACATATACCTGTCCGATTCGAAAAAAGTAGTGGAAACCGATAGATAGGGATGGGGCCGCGGGGAGAATGCCGCGGCTATTCTTTTTATACCAGGTAAAATCCGTTACCGCTCACGACCTCTCTGTACCCGGGGAGGCCGTGGACGGTAACAAAAATCTAAATATGTGACAAAAATCTAAAAGTATATCCATACAAAGGAAATCCCGGGGATAGTAGAATGAAGCAGTCAGAAACGGTCCGGCCTCCCTGCGTTGATACGCCGGAAGGCGCCGGAAATTCAGAAGGAAAGAGGAAAGGTTTATGAAGAGAAGAAAAACAGGGAAAAGGAACACAAAAAGCCTCTGCGCAATGATGCTGGCCGGCGTGATGGCTTTCAGCCTGGGAGCCTGCGGCTCTGCCGAAACCGGGGCATCGGGTACACAGACAGGACAGAGTGAAGCGGCCGGGGAAACCGCGCAGGCGGACACAGCTGCGGCCGCTTCGGGAGAAACAAGCGAGCTTTACTGGTTTTCCGATGTCTCCGGCTGGGGACCGGCGACGGCAAACTGGTCCACGAAGGAGTCACCCGCTACCAAATATATAGAAGAAAATTTCGGCCTTACATTGAAAATCGAGCAGCCGCCCACAGACGCGTCCACCAAGCTGGGACTGATGATCGCCTCAGGAGAGCTTCCGGATGTGATGTCCATCACCGATGCGGATATGTATAAGCAGCTGGTGGCTGCGGATAAGGTGTGGGATATGAAAACCTTCCTGGAAACCTATGATCCCGATTCCCATCTGCTGAAGGATTTCCCGGAGGATATCAAGCAGGCGCTGACCGATACCTACGGCGGCTGGTATTCCTATCCCAGCCATATGGAGTCCAAAGATAACCGGGAAGTATTCCCTCCGGATGATCAGGTCTGGATCGATGTGGTGGAAAAAGGCAGCAACAGCTGTATTATGTTCAATAAGGAGATTATGGATGCCCTGGGAATAACACAGGAGGATGTCCGGACGGAGGAAGGCTTTTATGCGGCCTGTGAAAAAGTGAAAACCTCCGGTTACCAGGTTGACGGACAAAGTGTGCTGCCTGTGGTACTGCAGTGTAATTTGTGGATTACCGGCAGCCTGGATAGTATCGTGTCATGGAACTTCGGCGCGGTGCCTGTGGATGAAAACGGCAGCTACAGACATATGGAACTGAGCCCCGGATACAAAAACGGCCTGAAGTTCCTGAATAATCTGGTACAGGACGGCTATCTGGATGTCAATACCCTCACCATAGATGAAACGGCACTGAAAACCTATCTGGATGCCAAAAGAGTATTCTGCTGGATTGGAAACCAGGCACAGCAGGACAAGACCAATATGCCCTGGGTTTCCTACGGCCCGATTCTTGCATCCAATGGCGCCAGACCGGCTATGCCCGTAAACCAGTCCGCAGGGACCGGCTGGATTCAGACCCTGGTATCCAAAGACTGTAAGGAGCCGGAGAAGATAGCAAAGCTGTTAAGCTGGGCGTCAGGCAAAGAAGGCCTGCTCATCAATTATTACGGGATGGAAGGCACGGATTATACGATCGATGAAAAAGGAATTGTGACCAGAACGGAAGAAGGGACAACAAAGCTGGCGGAGGATTATGACAATAATGTGCTGATGTGGCCGTTTGCCAACACCTCTTTTGAAAGAAATACGGAGCCGGTTCCCGATCCTGCCAGCAACAGAGGCGTTGAGGTTTCCCTGATGCCGGCTTTGGGAAATTACGAAGATACTTATATCTATGATGAATCCCTGCTCGGTTTCAAGAACAGTACCGTGATTGAACCCTCCAGCGACCTGGGGATCAAACTGTCCCAGATAAAGAATTACCTGGAATCCCAGAAGGCGAAGATCGTAACAGCAGCTTCCGACGAAGTGTTTGAGACAGAATACCGGAATATGCTCGATACGCTGAACCAGTATGAAATCACAGCCATCGATGAGGAATACAACAAGGTATATCAGGAGTACTGTGAAAAGAAAGGCAGCAGCATAGAAGATGTGAATGCCGATTTGTACAAATAAATCCCATGCCCGGCTTACCGGGCGGCAGCCTGATGAAAGACGGAGGTTTTACATGAAAAGGAAAGAAAAAACAAGGAAAGGGTTCCGCCTGGGCTACGACAGGGCCACACAGCTTCAGCTGCATACCCTCATGCTGCCCGGAACCGTTCTGATGCTGCTGTTCAGTATCGTGCCGCTGTTCGGCCTGCTGCTGGCTTTTAAGAATTACAGTGTCATAGAAGGAATCAAAGGGGTATTCACCAGTCCCTGGTATGGCTTCCAGAATTTCAAGGTCATATTCGGTAACTTTGACTTCAAGCGTATGCTGGTAAATACCCTGGGAATCAATCTGATTGGGAATCTGGTGAATATCGTGATGGCGATTCTGTTTGCTTTATTCATCAATGAAATCGCCCGTCCCAGATTTAAAAGCTTTGTCCAGACAGTGACCTATATGCCCCATTTTATTTCCTGGGTAGTATTCGGAGGGATCGTCATTACGCTTCTGAGCGGTGACGGCGGTCTGTTCAATCAGATTCTGATGAAGCTGGGGATCATTTCCCAGCCTGTCGTCTTTATGGCCCAGCCCCGGTATTTTTGGGCGATAGCTATTCTTTCCAATCTGGTCAAGGAACTGGGATGGAGTACCATCCTGTATACCGCAGCCATATCCGGCGTGGATCAGGAGCTGTATGAGGCCGCGGATCTGGACGGCGCAGGCAGACTGCAGAAAATGCGCTACGTAACCCTTCCCTGTATCAAGGGAACTATTGTGATTATGGTAATCTTCGCCGTTGCGGGCATCATGAACAACAACTTCGATCAGCTCTATGTGCTGCAGAATTCTTTTAACCTGGAACGAAGTGAAGTCATTGACACCTACATCTATAAAGTAGGCCTGCAGCAGCTGCAGTTCGGTATGGCGGCGGCCGTTAACATTTTTAAATCCATACTGGCAATTATCCTGCTGACAACTGCCAACTTTGTATCCAACAAGCTGACGGACAGCGGCCTGTTCTGAACGGAAAGCGGAGGTTTCCTATGAATAAAATCAAATCAAGAAGGGAGAAACGTTTTTCCGTTCTCCTGACGATAGTTATGATACTCATTATGGTGATCACGGTGTATCCGGTATGGTATTCCCTGATCAATTCCCTGAACAGCGCCCAGGCTATTGCCAAAGACGGCTATGCCATGCTGCTGCCAGGAGAATTTTCCCTGGAGAGCTGGAAATCCGTGCTGAAAAATCCGGAAATATTCCGGGCCTTCGGTATCACACTCTCCCGGACTGTGATTGTCACGGTGGTGCAGACTCTATTTACCGCCATGTTTGCTTATGGGTTTTCCCGGGACAATCTGGTGGGAAAGAAATTTTACACAGTGCTGGGGTTTATCAGCATGTACTTAAACGGCGGCGTTATCGCCTATTTTATCCTGTTCAACGCCATGCATATTTACAACAGCTACTGGGTGTATATCCTGCCTGCGCTGTTCGGCGGCTTCTATAACGTCATCATTTTTAACACCAATTTCAAAGCGATCCCCGAATCCCTGTTTGAGTCGGCCAAAATCGACGGGGCGAGCGAGTATACGATATTTTTCCGTCTGGTCATTCCTCTGTCCAAGCCTGTTATCAGCGCGCTGGGCATCTTTACGGCAGTGGCTACCTGGAATGATTATACCCAGACCCTGTATTATACCAAATCATCGGAAATCCAGACGCTGTCCTATTACATGCTTTCCATCACCAAGGCCAGCGCCTCCGCCGCCCAGCTGGGTGAAACCATGAGTGCGGGAGCGGCTTCCGTGCTGACCACGGTATCCAATTCCTCAGCCAACTACAAGACAATCGAACTGGCCTGTATGGTGCTGTCGGCACTGCCTCTGATTATCATGTATCCTTTTGCCCAGAAGTTTTTTGAAAAAGGCGTTATGGTAGGATCGGTAAAAGGGTAGTTGCCCTGCGGTTGAAAATGTGCCAGAATGAAGGTACGGTTCAGACGGCCCTTTGCGGCCTGCGGCAGGCATTGGGTTCTGCAGCCGCGTTCGTCCGGCGCATTGTATGCGGGATTAGCACACTCTGGAAAAAAGAGGGAGAAGGAGAATAGGATGGCAGTGATTCAAGTAGAAAAGGAATGGACAAAAGAGCCGGTGGACCGGCGGATTTTCGGCAACTTTATTGAGTCGGGCTTCGGACGGCAGGTGAACGGGATGTGGAGCGAGATGCTGTATAACCGCGCGTTCCGGCAGGTGCCTGCAATCAAAATCGCCACATGGGAATGGCTCGGACTGGATAAAGAACACTATAACAGCGGGGCGCCTTTCTGGCACAGCGGTTATGAGGAAAATGACTGGCAGCCGGTGGGAACTCCGGCAATGGCGCATACCTGCGGTACACATACTTATAAGGGGACCACTTCCCTTTTACTGGAGAATACGGACGGCAAAGAATGCGGCCTCAGACAGGAAGGGATCCATCTGAAGCAGGGAAAGACCTACCGTTTCCGTCTGTTTGCCGGAATCCGCGGCAGATTGAGCGAAGCCGGGTTAAACGGATTCGGGGATACTATCCACAAAGAAGAAGCGGAAGAACTGAGAGTGGCAATCGGAACACAGTGTACCCGTTTTTCCCTGACAACGGTTCCGCGGCTGTATGAATGGGAATGGACCGCGGAGGAAGATACGGTTACGGATATCCGCCTTACCTTTGCGTTCCCGGGAACATTGATCCTGGCCTTTGCTTCCCTGATGCCTGCCGACAACCTGGGCGGCTGGCGTGCGGATGTGGTGGAAAAGCTGAAGGAGGCATCTCCCAGCGTGGTACGGTTCCCGGGCGGCTGCTTTGTCAGCTTCTATAATTGGGAAAGCTCCGTCGGAGACAGGGATACCAGAGAACCCCAGCCCAGCTTTTACTGGGGAGGGCTGGAGGAAAATGATGTGGGGCTGGATGAATTCCTGCACCTTTCTTCCCTGGTTGGTTTCGAACCCCAGATCTGCTTTAACATGATGACCTCCGATCCCTTTAAAGCCAGGCAGCTGGTGGAATACCTGAATGCGCCTGAAACCGTGGGGATGGGCCGCCGACGTATGCTGAACGGAAATCCCAGGCCCTATGGAGTGAAGCTGTTTGAAATGGATAACGAACCGGGAAGAAAATGGACGGCGCAGCAGTATGCCTGCCAATGTGTGGAGTTTGCCCGGGAAATGCGCCTGGCGGATCCCGGCATCGAGCTGATGCTGGCGGCTTATGCCTATGAACCGGAGTTCCTCCCGGGAATGCTGGAGATCGCAGGAAAAGATATCCAATATGTCATATACAGACAGGGCAGCCCGGATTTTGTCCATAAAATACTGCCCGTAATCCGGGAATATAACCGGAAGAACCAGACGAATCTGAAGCTGGTAAATACGGAGTGGCTTCCCTCCTGCCACAGCCCGGAACCTTTTGAAGATCCGCGGATGCCTCTTGATTTCAGATGGCACGGTGAGGTGACCAACGACTACGCCAATATTTTCGGCGTCCAGCAGATCAGCTGGAACTATGCCCTCAACGGCGCCCGAAGGCTGCTGGATTATATCAGCTACGGCGGGGAATTTGCCCTTGCCAATTTCAATAATATGTGCAATACCTGGGGACAGAACATAATCGAGGCTACCAAGGATAGCTGTTATCTGTCCTGCATGGGCAAGGTATTCGCCCTGTTTGCCCGCGTGTTCGAGCCCTGCTTTGCAGCAAAGACCCGGACCGGGGACGAGAAGCTGTTTGCCCTGGCTGTAAAGACGGTTACCGGGAAACAGCAACTCTATCTTATTAACCATTCAGGAAGCGCCTGTGATACGCTGCTGCCGGAAGGAAACTGGACCTGCCGGGACGGCCTGCAGGGATGCGGCCGGATGGCCCATGAAACGGAAGGGGAAAGCTGCGCTGAGGGCTGTCTGGTACAGCCGGAAGGATCGCGGATTAGGGTTCCGGGACTTTGCTTTTTGTGTCTGGAACGCAGCTGACAGGAGATAACGGGAAGCATAAAAAAGACGGGCAGCGGCCTTGGATAACCGCTGTCCGTCTTTTTTTATGGCCTTTGCGGCAAATATACGGACCGGTTTAACAGGCCTGCAGGATAACGAGTTCATAATCCCGGCTTCCCACGCCGATTTCAGCAGACCCCCGCAGAGAACGTTGCGTATAATTGCATGGAGAGTTAAGGGCAGGATCTTGGTGGATTTTGCCTTTTTTATTTGCACCGATCTATTATTCTATTGTATATTTACTATAAAAGAGTAGTATATGGGAGGCGGGAATGGATGAATCTAAAAAACAATAAAAAGGGTGTGCTGCGGGGAAGCTTTACGATACAAAGTAAAATATTGACTGTCTGTTTATCTCTTGCCCTAGGAATAACAATGGTTTCGCTTATTTTATCTTATTATACGGAAATTAATTCTTACAGGAAAATAGCTGAAAGCTATTTGACACAGTACATCAGGTTTGCAGATCAAAATTTCGATAACATGATAGGGGAAGCAAGAAAAATTTCTCTTTCTATTGCAGTGAGTAATGATATGATTTACCCCATCCTGAATAATGAGCTGACCAGTGAAGTTTCTTATGACCGGTTCCTTCAAAAAAAGCGTATTACCAACTTCCTGTCAGGTTTAATGACACAGAAAGAGTATATTGCGGATATAATGATTGTTACCAGGAATGGCTCGGTATACCAGGCGAGTCAGGACTTAATTGTACGGAAAGACCTGCAGGAAGAGGATATACAGATTGCGCTGCGTTCAGAAAGAGCCGGGATTATTTATGACAGAAAGAAAAATTCGGTTATTTATTGCTGGCCTATTTACTATAAAAATGAGATAAAAGCAACCGGAATGATAAACTTAAAGTATGACTTTCTGGTAGATGCGTATAATATGGAGCCGTTAAGAACTTCTACCGTTATTATAACTATTCCGGAGGATACGGTTTTTTATAGTAATAGGGGGGATGAGAAAGAAACAGCGCATATCCTGCAGATGATTGGGAAAAAAGAAAAGGATACGGGCTATATAAAAATAAACGGGGAAAAACAGTATTACATAAGAAACAAATCCGGCACAGGTTTTATGTCAATATCCGTACTGATACCTTATCGTGTCCTGTCAAAAGATGCAGAGAAATTAAAATTAAAATTTATAATTATCGGGTTCTGTGCTGCTGCGGCTGCCGTTTTCTGTTCTGTTTTTTTATCACGGAAATTATGCCGGAATCTTAAGCAATTATCCAATAATATGGAGGAAATCAGACAAGGGAATATGGAAGTAAGAGTGTCCGTACAAACAAGAGATGAGATTGGGATTTTGGCGGATACATTTAACAGAATGATGGATCAAATAGCAAAGCTCATGATTGAGATAAAGGAAAAAGAAATAGTAAAAAAGGAGGCGGAACAGAAATTTTTAGATGCACAGATAGAACCCCATTTTTTATATAATTCCATTAACAGTATCCAATATGTAGCCCACATGCGGGGAGAAGAAGAAATAGAAAGGGTGGCAATCGCATTATCGGAGTTATTCAGGAGTGTGTTATCTAATAAAAGAGAGTTTATAACGCTTTGGGAAGAAAAAGAATATATCGATAATTATATCCTGATTGAACGTTTTAAGTATACCCGCGATTTTTCCCTGATTTGGGATGTGGAAGAAGAATTGTGGGCATATCAGATACCTAAGCTTCTGCTGCAGCCAATCGTTGAAAACGCATTGATTCATGGTATTGCCGACAAAGAAGAAGGGGTGATTAATATTAAGGTTTACAGGGACGAAAATGCCGTAGTAGTAAAAATATTGGATAACGGGAAAGGGATTGCCAGAAACAGATTGCAGGAATTACAGGAAGGGATCTATAAAAATAAGAAATCAAGGTTCCGAAGGGTTGGGATATCCAATGTATTTGAAAGAATAAAGCTATTATTCGGAGAAGAATACGGAGGAAATATTTACAGTTATCAAAATACTTTTACATGTATAGAGTTGACTCTTCCACTATATGTGGAGCAATACCTGTGAGGGGGACAAGACAAAAATGCCGGTTAAAATGGTAGTGGTAGATGATGAAAAAGTGTTTCGAAACTATATTAAATCAATGGAGTTTATCGGACACGGCGAATACGAACTGGTTGGGGAAGCAGGAAATGCGGAAGAAGCGCTTCCAATTCTTGCCAAAAAAGAGGTGGATATCATAATTCTTGACATTTCAATGCCCGGCAGGAACGGAGTGGAATTTTCCAAAATAGTTGCAGGAAAGTATCCGCAGATTTCAATGATAATAGTAAGCGGTTATGATGATTACGATTTTGTAAGAGAGACTTTGAAAAATGGCGCAAGGGACTATATCCTGAAGAGCAGGCTGACAGAAGAACTTCTTCACAATGTGCTGGAAGAAATAGGGAAACGCAGAAAAGACAGGACATTGTGGGATATAAAGAAGGAATTAAGACACCGGGCGGACGAGTGGATATTCGGAGACGGGGGGAACCCTTTTACCTCTGATAATTCGAAGAAAGCAGTTATGATAGAAAAGGTGGATTTTGTTAAGAAATATTCACGTACAGCCAAGGAAAATATAGCGGAGGGAATATGTAAAATATTTGAGCGATTATCCACGGATAAAATGGATATCCTGGCTGTTCATCACGAAGAAAATTTATTTGTTATTCTCGTCCGTTTTTATGAAGAAAACTCGGAAAAGAAGATGAGGGAAATTCTTGAATATCATCATTTAGTTGGCTCAGACAGCATAAAGAGCCTGTATGAAATGAGAACATCAGTCTGGTATTGTCCGTTTTTCTTCAGTGACAATGCGTTAAAGTCCTATGTGCTTCATAGAGTGGAAACGACGGAAAAAGCGGATAGGTCGATAGATACGCAATTATCATTGACGATTCATCAGCAAAAAAGGATTTTGTCGGTGATAGAACAGCCGAATATAAAAGAGGCTGTAGATATTATAAAAGATATTTATGGACAGATCCCGGAGGATAACACCAGCCTGTGTTTTATGGTTACAAAAGAATTGATAGAATTATTGGAAAAGGCGACAACTGAGTACGGAATTAAGCTTGATTTTATACCGAAGAATTATGATTTGTTTGACTATACGAAAGGAAAAAAGCGGTTGGCTTTAAGTGAGAATATTTCAGGATTATACGGCAATGTACTGAGAGAAATCAAGAGCCGGCAGGATTCCCTTCAGAATTATTCAATAATTGTTACAAACGCAATTGACTATTTACAGGAGAATTTTTATAAGAATATCAGCCTGAGTAAAATGGCGGCAGATATAGGAGTCAACAGTTCCTATTTGAGCAGGGTATTTCATTCTGAAACAGGATATACCGTGACGGAATATCTGAAAAAAGTAAGAATAGAAGAAGCAGAAAAACTGGTATTAGACAGAATTCCATTAAAAACGGTAGCATATCAGTGCGGCTTTAACAGCTGCGGTATTTTCTTTAAGACATTTAAAGATTATACGGGAAAAACACCGAAGGAATTTTTCAGGGATAGTAAAAATACATGATAGAAAAGTAAAAAATAACAATCATTTTCAAAAAAACACACAGGGAAACTATGCTACCATGAAACAGTAACAAATAACGGAAATGGAGGAAGGTCTTATGAGAAAAGGTATTTCGTTACTGCTGTGCGTGGCATTAGCCGGAAGTCTGCTGGCTGGGTGCCAATCGGAAAAAAACGATAAACCGGCCGCGGGAGTGGAAGAGGAAGGGCAGCAGACCGCGGCGGAATCATCGCAAACAGAGGGTCCGGACGGACTCAATATGGAAGGATTCCCTGTAGTCAGGGAACCGGTCACCCTGACTGTTTACGGACAGCGGGATCAGAACCAGGCTGATTGGGATGAGGTAATGGTGCTGAAGGAATATGAAAAGATGACCAATGTCCGCATGGATTATCAGGAGGTCCCTGCAGACGGTTTTCAGGAAAATCTGCAGCTTCTGTTTGCTTCAAACGATTTGCCGGATGTTTTTTTAAGGTGCTGGCTGACTGACAATCAGATTGCCACTTATGGAGTTACAAGTAATCAGCTTATGCCCCTTGAAGATTTGATTGACACATATGCGCCCAATCTGACCCGGGTTTTAGAGGAAAATCCGTTAATGAGGCAGGCAATAACAGCTTCCGACGGCCATATATATGCAATTCCGCAGATTGATATCAGTGCCACGGGACGTATTGATTTTAAACAGTGGATTAATAAGAAATGGTTAGATGAGCTGAAATTGGATATTCCCACTAATTATGAGGAATTTAAGGAGGTGCTGATTGCATTCAGGGATGGAGATCCTAACGGGAATGGAGAAAAAGATGAGATTCCCTTAGGCGTGCGCGAACCCAGCTCCATTTATGTATTGGGAGGTTCTTTCGGATTACAGTATCAAATGAAAGATACCTATAATGTGGACAAGGAAGGGAAGCTTCACAACTGGTTATGTGATGATGCGTTTAAAGTATATCTTCAATATATGAATGAGCTGTATGAAGAAGGCCTGTTATGGCAGGATTATTATAAAAATGACAGACCGGCGTGGAGAAGTAATCTTGCAGGTGAATTATTTGGTGCCATGTACATGCCTTATTCGGATGTTTTTCTGAATTGTGAATTGGATTATGTGGGATACGAACCCTTAAAGGGACCGGATGGCAAACAGCTTTGGGCCAATGTAAATACCGGTGTAACAGGCGGTGCTTTTGCCCTGAGCAATACATGCAGTAATCCGGAAGCTGCTATCAGATGGGTGGATTACTTTTATAGTGAAGAGGGAAGCCTGTTCTTTAATTACGGCCTGGAGGGGGAAACGTATACCTTTGACGATGCCGGTATCCCAAGGTTTAAGGATGAGATTTTGAATGCGGAAGAGGGCTTTATGACAGCTCTTGGTAAAATTAATTTAGTGCCCGGAAAAGGCTTTCCCTGTCTGATAACGGATAAGACAGATGGCACAGTCGCCAGCGATCACACGAAGGAAGTTACGAAGGTGCTTACCGGTTTCCTGCCGGAGAAGGTTTATGCAAAACCGTCTGTCAGCATGGAGGATACGGAAAGAGTGATAGCGATCGAACAGGATTTACAGAATTACAGGGATGAATCTGTAACGAAGTTCATTATCGGTGAATGGGACTTTGATAAATGGGATGAATATTGTGCAACGCTTGAGCAAATCGGCATCAGGGAATTGGAAGAGATATACCAGAAGGCTTTGGGGGACTGATGAAAGAAAAATTGAAAAATATCAAGAGATACAGCAGTCTGTATGCGTTATTGATGGTGCCATTGGTATGGTATATCGTATTCAAATATATCCCTATGTATGGGCTGCAGATTGCTTTTAAAAGATTTAATCCCAGTCTGGGAATAGCAGGCAGCCCATGGGCCGGGGTGACATATTTTAAACAGTTTTTCGGTTCTTATTATTTTGGGGATATTTTATGGAATACAATATCGCTCAGTCTGTTTACGATGCTGATTGGATTTCCCATGCCGATTATTCTGGCGCTTCTGATCAATGAGATCAAGAGTATAAAATTCAGGAAAATAATACAGAACATAACGTATATGCCTAATTTTTTATCGGTAGTCGTTATTGTAAGCATGCTGACTTTGTTTTCAAATAAAGATTATGGTTTGTTTAATAAGCTGACAGGATTTTTCGGGGCGGTATCGGTGGATTTCATGTCGAAGCCCTCCTGTTTCCAGCCTTTGTATGTATTTTCCAATGTATGGCAGTTTATGGGATTTAATGCAATTATATATATTGCGGCTCTTGCGGGAGTGGATCAGGAACTGTATGAGGCGGCTTCTATAGACGGAGCCACAAGAATGCAGAAAATTATTCATATTTCCGTTCCCTGCATCATGGGCACGATTCTTATTATGTTTATTATGAGAATCGGAAATTTAATGTCTGTAGGTTTTGAAAAGGTATTGCTGATGCAGAACAGTGTCACGTTATCTTCCAGTGAAATCATATCCACCTTTATCTATAAAAATGGGATTCAAAAAGGGCAGTTCAGTTATAGTACGGCCGTAGGAATGTTCAATTCTGTCATAAATTTTATATTATTGATAAGTGCCAATTCTATCAGTAAGAAAACAACCAAAACAGGTTTGTGGTAGAAGGGAGATATGATGAATGCGCTGAAAAGAAAATTAAAAAGTGATTTATTTTTTAATATAATCATTTATGCAATGGGACTTCTTATTGTTTTGCTAGTGCTGATTCCTCTCCTTTTTGTGGTTGCAGCATCTTTTTCCGATCCGGATCTTGTAATAAAAGGAAAGGTGCTGCTGCTGCCCAAAGGAATCACATTAAAAGCTTATACGATGGTTTTTGAGAATGAAGATATCTGGAGAGGTTTTCTTAATTCCTGTTTTTACACCGTAAGCGGAACTTTTATCAGTGTGGTTTTGACAATTATAGCAGCATATCCTTTGTCAAGAAGGAAACTGCCGGGCAGAAATCTTTTTATGATGGCTATCCTTTTTACAATGTATTTCAGCGGAGGAATGGTGCCAACTTATTTGCTGGTGCGGGATTTAGGTATGTATAATACGATTTGGGCCTTACTGATTCCATCCGCAATATCCACTTACAATTTAATAGTGGCTAAAACCTTTTTTGAAAACAGCATCCCTGAGGAATTGTATGAGTCGGCTACACTTGACGGCTGCGGGAATATACAAATGCTTTTACGGATTGTTATCCCTCTTTCCAAGGCAATTATTGCCGTGTTAATCTTATATTATGCCGTTGGGATCTGGAATGCATATTTTGATGCGTTGATATATCTGAAAGATGATAATAAATATCCGTTACAGATTATCCTGAGAAATATTCTTTTGCTTGGGCAGACCGAACAAATGGGGACGAATGATGTGGGAATGGCGGAAAAAATAAAAATGTCCGAGGCAATTAAATATTCTGCTATAGTTGTATCAAGTATACCAATGCTTATTATTTATCCTTTTGTACAGAAATATTTTGTAAAAGGGGTTATGATAGGAGCAATTAAGGGGTAAAGGAAATATCAGAATGAAAGAGAAGAGAGCAAAAAATCTGATTATAGTAATGACAGACCAGCAGAGGGCGGATTTGCGCAAGAGCTGCGGATATGAGCTTGACACAATGCCATTTTTAGACAAGTGGGCGGAAGGCGGAGTGGATTTCGAACGTGCATATACTTCCAACCCTACCTGTATGCCTGCGCGGGTCAGTATGTTTACCGGGAGATATTCCCAAGCGCACAGGGTACGGACTAATCATAATGCGGTAGATGCGCTTTATACAAGGGATCTTTTGGATGTCCTTAAGGAAAATGGGTATAAGACGGCTCTGTGCGGAAAAAATCATTCACACCGCAGTACGGAAGATTTTGATTTTTGTGAAGAAAACGGCCATTTGGGACACGAAGGAGAAGTTAACAGCACCGATGCACAGAGCGAATTTGCTGAATTTCTCTGTAAAACAAGACATATGGAGGTGGACTATCCATCGCCCGGAGGGATTGAGGTACAGCATCCGTACAGAAACGTAAGCTCCGCATTGGAATTTATAGACGGTGTGGAGGAAGGAAGGCCATTTTTTGCATGGGTTTCGTTTGCAGAACCTCACAATCCTTATCAGGTACCGGAACCATATTTTGACATGTTCCCGCCGGAGAAACTGCCGGAAGTCCATGCGGGAAAAGAAATCCTGCCGTTAAAAGGAAAACGTTTCAGCAGGCTTCGTGAGAACTGGGAAGAGGTTCTGGGAAATGATATAGAAAAAAGAATCCTGCGTTCACGTTCCAATTACCACGGAATGCTCAGATTGATTGATGATCAGTTTAAGCGTTTGATTGAAGGGTTAAGACAGCGTAATATAGAAGAGGATACGATAGTGTTGTTTTTATCCGATCACGGGGATTTTGCAGGGGAATACGGACTGCTTAGGAAAGGGCCGGATCTACCCCAGCTTCTTACACGGATTCCCATGATATGGAGAGGTCCGGGGATTACAGGCCGGGGAAAAGACAATAATCATTATGTCAATATGGTAGATGTATTGCCGACTGTATGTGATATGCTCGGGATAGGGCTTCCCTTCGGGATACAGGGGAAGAGCATTCTTACGCTGTTGGAGAATAAAAATATTCCTGAGAAGGAGTTTGTTAGCGCCTATGCCGAGAGCGGGTATGGAGGATTATATTGGGATGAGAATGACGGACTGACATTGGAAGCGGAAGGGGCGCTGCATTCGGGTGTTACCTATGATTGCCTTAATACCTGGACGCAATGCGGGCAAGTACGGGCTGTTTGGCAGGACGGGTATCATTTACAGCTGGATATGATGGGAAACGGACATTTGTATGAGGTGGCAAAAGATCCTTATGAACGATATGATCTGTGGGACATACCGGAGTATAATTCAATAAAAACTAAGATGCTTCAAGCGTTGGCGGAGAGTATGATGAAGGCAGCTGATCCGATACCGGTACCGCATAACCGGTATCGTACCAAGGTACATCCGAAAGGGTATTGGAATCAGGAATATCATGCAGCAGATCCGGGGGTGCGCCGTTTGTAAAGAATGGAAATATGTGCCGGTGTTTAGTAAACCGGGGGCAGAAACAGGCTGTTGAGACTAACAGCCTGTTTTCGATTCAATTATCCTTTGTTTTTCCCAAATAAATGATATTGGACAATATCGTGACTGCTCCTGCGGATAATGCTCCTATCGCCCATAAAGTTTTCCCAAACAATAGCCCGGCACTGCCCGTAAGCAACAGTACCGCACCGGTACAAGCACCGATAGCCCGCCCGATTTTATCCACTTTTGGAGAAGGTGTTTTTACCCTTTCTGTCTTTTCCATAAGCGACTGCGTAAATTCCATAGGTACCTCTATGGCTTTTCTTGTGATTTCAGAAATTTTGTCCTGTTTCATTTATTCTACCTCCATATGATTAATTTTACGGGATAAGGTAACAAGTACGATCAATATAACAATTAAAGAAATACCAATAATTATCAAAGAAATAGCTGGTGTTCCCACGTTGCTAATAGATATATTTCCATAAATACCCAACAATATAAACGCACTGATTAGCGTGGCTGAGATGGATTTTTTTATAAATCCGATACGCATAGACAGTAGTCCGATTGCACTGACAGCGACGAAAGAAACAAGCAGATTACAGAAAGCTGTTATTATGATGTCACTCGTCATAACGTCCGATACAATTGGGGAAAAAGCTTCGGTCAGGACGAAAATACCGACAGACAACACTGTGCTAAAGAACATGGATAGCATTACAAATAAAAGAACAATGAGTATTTTTGCCATAAATGTTTTTTTGCGGCCAACAGGATAGGAAAAAAGCAGTGCTAACCGTTTGCCTGAATATTCTTCAACGATCAGTTTTGCGTACATCGTTGCTGACAAAATACCAAAAAGAATTATAGAAATTGCACCCGTAAACATAAAGATATTTCCATAGTTCATAAACTGTACTTCTTGTTCCGCTTGTGCCACATAAGCAACAAAATAAGTAAATACCAGCAGAACAATACCCGATATAGCACTGCTAATAAAATAAGGACGCAGATTGATACGCTCAAGTTCTAATTTCATAAGTTTTGTCATAGCTGTTCCCCCCGCTCATGATAGTGAAAAAATAGTCCTCCAGGCTATTTTTATGTTCTGCTTTGATTGTTGCCAAGTCAGTTTCACATACTATTGTACCATTAACGATTACTCCAATTTTATCCGCAACGTGTTCAATTTCACTTAGGATATGACTGGATAATAAGATTGTTATGCCGTACTCCTTTGCAAGGCTTAAAAACAATTCTCTCATCGCCCTGATGCCCATAGGGTCAAGTCCGTTAATCGGCTCATCTAAAATCAGAATTTTGGGTTTATGAATTATCGCTCTCGCAATTCCCAGTCGCTGCCGCATTCCAAGCGAAAACTTAGAAGAAGCTTTCTCCTGGGTATCGGATAGACCAACCATTTTAAGTGCTTTGTCTACTCCAAAGCCCTCCACGCCCATATACTCTGAGTGAATTTCTAAGTTTTTGTAAGCAGAAAGATGTTCGTAAAAGGTGGGGGCCTCAATTAAACTCCCTATTTGAGAAAGCATCTTGTCACGATATTGAAGCATATTTTCTCCCAATATTTCAACATCACCAAAATCAGGTGTCAGCAATCCGGTCAGCAACTTAAACATAGTGGTCTTTCCTGCACCATTTGCACCAAGAAAACCATAGATTGTACCTTCCCTGATGCACATGGAACAATCCTTGATAACCTCATTTCCTCCAAAACTTTTAGCCAGGCGAGTGGTTTGTATCGCTATTTTTCCGCCCATTCAATTCCTCCTTATAAAACCGACTGCCGGTTTCTAACTTTTTAAAAAAATGGACTGTTTTATAACAGCCATTTTAGCTTATAAATAGTTAAAACAATCCTGTTTTAACATATCCATCTGTTATATTCTCAATAAATGTATTATCTATTATATCTAATCCAAGAAGGCGCATAACCGATTGCAGATAGTATAGACGTTTTTTGGTGTCATTTATATTTCGCGTAAAAAGCACAGGACTAGTCCAAAAATTTAGAAGCAGTAAAAATATTTCTGCACAAAAGGCAGGCTCTGTGGTTTGTATCGAACCATCTGTAATCCCTTCCTCAATCAGCTTTGAAATAATAGGGGCATCTTGATTAACCGCATTTTGCAAAGCACCCATCACAAAATGAGGATTGTTTGATTGAGAGGTCAAAACGGTATCAAAAGAATGCGTTTGTGTGCTCACGCTCCACTGATAAAGAATTTTTTTCAGCTTTTCCTTTGCATTGGCTGCCTTGGTGTTCTCAATTAAATCATGCAGCATATCAGCGGCACATTGTGCCCTTTTATGCTTTACAGCTTCTAAGATTTCCTCTTTTGACTTGAAATGGTGATACAGCCCACCCTTAGAAAGCTTTAGCGCATCTAAAATATCCTGTATGGTAGTCTGCTCATAGCCTTTTTCAATAAATAATTTTATGGAAGCATCAATGATTCTTTCTTGTGTTTGCTCCGGATGTTTATTTCGCCCCATGCTGCACCTCCTAAAACCGACGGTTGGTCTGTAATATACTTTAACAGCCGTTACCCATTTTGTCAATCTCTTTTGCTATATATTATCTCCCAAACAGTATAACTTCGTAACAGTTCAGACGGTCCCTTGTGTCCTGTGGCATCCCCCACCCCTCCTTTTTCCCGGGGCGGCAGTGCTGCAGGACACAAGGCACGCAAATCCTCAAAAGCCGTTTTATGGACAATAGGGACGAGCAAATCACGGGCAGGCAAAGCTGAAAGTTCGTTATCTGCTACCTCTTCTCCCTTAACGCGTTTAAGAAATGGGTTTCAGTATTGCGGATTTCACCCAAACAGAAAGGCGGAAAAGTATGAAGATTCAGAGAAAATGGAAGCGATGCGGTGCCGGTCACCTTCTGGAGGTCCTGATGGCCCGGATTTTCGCAAAGAAGGCCGGCTGCCTATATTTGCAGGGTTTTTCTGCGTCCGGAAACAAAAAAACTGTTCCCGCTTCCTATCTCAGGCCAGCCTGCGGAAGCAGCGGGGAGATACGCCCTTGACCTGTTTGAAAAACTTGCAGTAATAGCTGGCGCTGTGAAATCCGCAGGCATAAGCGATCTCCGTAATGGTCTGCTTCGTGTCGGATAACAGCGGAAGGCTCTTTTCAATCCGGTAGGTCAAAAGATAGGTGATGGGAGAAACCGAAAGGTGTTTCCGGAACAGGCGGCTGCAGGTACTTTCACTGATGTGAAAAGAGGATGCCAAATCCTTCAGCGTAATGGGATCCATATAATGAAGATCCATGTAATGCAGCATTTCCTTCAGGATTTCCACATCCCTTCCCCCGCTCTGGATGGGGGCAAAGGCAGCAGGCCGGCGGGCAGCCAGGGCGTGAAACAAAGAGAGGATATGGCTTTGAATCATCAGTTCAAAGCCGTATCCTTTTTCCTGCGATACCTCATACAGAGATTCCAGGATGTGCACGCACGCCGCATCCCGGGAATCTTCCCCATGGAATGCATAGCTGGAAAAGCTCTTGTTCCTCATGAGCGGGAGCAGATATTTTTCCATGACAAGGCTGTCGGGTGCAGATTGCAGAAGCTCCGGCGCAAAGACGAAATTATACATGATACAGTTTCCGCAGTCTACGGGAACAATGCTGTGAAGCACATCGGAATTGATGAAAAGGCCGTCCCCTTCCTTTAAAAGATAGGTGTCCGATGCGATTTGAAAGGATGCCCGGCCGGCGATCACTGCGGTGAATTCAAATTCCCTGTGCCAGTGCCACGGAATATATCCGGCCGGGTACAGCGACAGATCGTCCAGGTAATCCTGGAAGGGAAACGCCTTGGATCCGTGTTTGGTCAGTTCCTGCAAATCCGCCCCGATTTCTATAGTAAGCTGCTTCATGGGAAAAATCCTCCATAATGACCTGATTGTTATAAAAAGATCCCATATTATGACTAAAAAACGCTATTTTTATAGTTTCAGTGACTCTATAATACTAAATTGCCGGGTGGTTTACAAGGCCCGTACAGAGAACCTGTCCTGGCAGGCCGGGATGCCGGCAGATACCCTGGGACACAGAGGACAGACAAGAGACTGGAAAGAGAGATAAGATCTATGGAAAACTATGTTGTCAGCGGAGGAAAATCGGTTCTGAAAAGCTATCGGCATACGCTGTATGCCAGTTATCTGGGTTACATTACCCAGGCTATCGTCAATAACTTTGTCCCCCTTCTTTTTACTACATTTATTGCATCGTATGGGATTTCCCTGGAAAAAATAACATTGCTGGTAACCATTAATTTCGGCATCCAGTTAGTGGTGGATTTGCTGTCCCCCCGTTTTGTGGATCGGATTGGCTATAAGACCTCGATTATTATCGCACATGTGTTTGCGGCGGCCGGCCTGGCCGGTCTGGGTGGCCTGCCGGATCTGCTGCCGGATCCTTATGTCGGCATGCTGGCTGCCATTCTTTTTTATGCCATCGGCGGCGGGCTGATAGAGGTGCTGATAAGCCCCATTGTGGAGGCCTGCCCGTTTGACCAGAAGTCGGCGGCCATGAGCCTGCTGCATTCCTTTTACTGTTGGGGGCATGTGGCGGTTATCTTGGTATCCACATTGTTTTTTGCCCTGGCCGGTGTACACAACTGGCGGATTCTGAGCTTTATCTGGGCGCTGATCCCGCTGTTGAACGCGGTTTATTTCTGCCTCGTTCCGGTCCGTTCCCTGAATGAGGACGGAGAGAGCATGTCTGTAAAAGAGCTGCTTTCCGGCAAGCTGTTCTGGATATTCGCCCTTCTCATGGTATGTGCCGGGGCATCGGAGCAGGCTATGAGCCAGTGGGCATCCGCATTTGCGGAGTCCGGCCTGAAGGTTTCTAAAACCATAGGCGATTTGGCGGGACCGTGTATGTTTGCCATTTTTATGGGGACGTCCCGGGCCTTTTACGCCAAGTTCAGCGAAAAAATAAACTTGATTCTGTTTATGGCGGCAAGCGGTGTTTTATGCGTTGCCAGCTACCTGCTGGCTTCCCTGTCCCCCCTGCCGGTCCTGGCTTTAGTCGGCTGCGGCTTCTGCGGCCTGTCCGTAGGTATTATGTGGCCGGGTACCTTCAGCCTGGCGGCGGAAAAATGTCCCAAGGGAGGTACCGCCATGTTTGCTTATTTTGCCCTGGCGGGAGATTTGGGCTGTTCCTCCGGCCCCACGCTGGTGGGAATGATATCCGATGCCTTTGACGGAAGGCTGACCGCCGGTCTGCTGGCCGCCATTATTTTCCCGCTGCTGCTGCTGGCAGGACTGCGGGTTTGTAAAAAAATGACGGATAGAATCCATAAACCGGAGGCATCCTAAAAGAAAGAGGTCTGAGCAGCGATCGGACGAATCGAGGAAGAGGTGTACGGCATGGATTCTATCTGGAAAAAAATGAACCATAACCCGGAAAAGCTGGCTTTTTCCGGACATATACAAACAGAAGCGGCGGTGATAGGCGGCGGGATGGCGGGCATCCTGACCGCTTTTTTCCTGCAGGAGGCGGGGGTGAAAACCATTCTTTTGGAGGCGGGGCATATCGGGGAAGGACAGACGGGCAATACCACAGCTAAAATCACGGCCCAGCACGGACTTCTTTTTGACGGGCTGACGGCAAGCCAGGGTGCCCAACGTGCGGCCCTGTACGCGAAAGCCAACCAGGCCGGCGTGGAAGAGTACCGGCGGCTTGTAAAGCAGATGGATATCACCTGTGACTGGCAGGATACCTTTTCCTGCGTGTACAGCACCCGGGATCGGGAGCTGATGGAAAAAGAAGCGCTGGCCGCTGCAGCGCTGGGGCTGCCGGCGGAATTTGTTACGGAAACCGAGCTGCCCTTTGCCGTGGAAGGGGGTGTCCGGTTAGAAAACTGTGCCTGTTTTTCGCCGCTGGATTTTCTGTATACATTGGCCGAAACATTGACGATTTATGAGAATTCAGAAGTGAAAAAGGTGGAAGAAAAGGTTATCACCACAGCCGGAGGAGAAGTGACCGCGGAGCATATTATCTTCGCGGGCCATTTTCCCTTCCTGAATAAGCCGGGATATTATTTTGCCAGAATGTATCAGGAGCGGAGCTACTGCCTGGCATTGTCCGGGGCAGGAAGCATGAAAGGGATGTATTACGGCGTGGAAGAAGAGGACTTTTCTTTCCGCGGCCTTTCCCACAAAGGCCGGGAGCTGGTGCTCATGGGGGGCTGCAACCATCGGACGGGAGGCAATGAAGGAGGCCGGTATGACAGGCTGCGTGCAGCCTCCCGCCGGTTCTGGCCGGAATGTGCGGAGGCTGCCGCCTGGTCCGCCCAGGATTGTATGACTTTGGACGGTATTCCTTATATCGGCCGTTATTCCTCCCAGACACCGGAATGGTATGTAGCCACCGGTTTCGGAAAATGGGGGATGAGCCATTCCATGGTGTCGGCCCTGCTTCTAACGGATTTGATCACCGGAAAAGAAAATCCGTATGAGGAACTGTTTACCCCCGCCAGGCTGGGCTGGAACGGGGCGGTGAACCTGGCGAAGCAGGCAGGCTGTTCCCTGAAAGGATTTATGGGAAAACGCAATGCCACGGCAGGTGAATATCTGGAGGATCTGGAACCGGGAGAAGGACATCTGGTGGAATACGGGAAAGGGAAAATAGGCGCATATCGGGATGAGGAAGGTTCCCTGCATCTGGTTACCGCAAGATGTCCCCATTTGGGCTGTGAGCTGACCTGGAATCCGGATGAGAAAAGCTGGGACTGCCCCTGCCATGGTTCCCGTTTTGACTATGAAGGCAGAGTGCTGGACGGGCCGGCCCAGGAGGGAATCGGGCTGGTATGGGAGTCCTGAGACACACCTGAGCCTGTCCTGTGCCTCCCTCTGTTCAAAAAAGAAAGCAGCTGGTATAATATGCGTAAGAACGAAGGAATACAAGGGAGGAACGGATCGATGGAAGAGGTAAAGGCAGGCATTTTATTTCAGGATGGCTGTGTCCTGCAGCGGGAAAAAGAAATCCCGGTATGGGGAGAAGGGCCGGAGGGCGCGCAGGTGGTTGTATCACTGGCGGGAAACCAGGCTGTATGCCGGGTAAAGGACGGCAGATGGAAGTGTACGCTTCCGCCAATGGAGGCGGCCTGCGGGCTTGCCATGACGATTGCCTGCGGCGGGCAGACGATAGCGTTACAGGATATTTCCGTGGGAGAAGTATGGATTGCGGGCGGACAGTCCAATATGGAATTTTTCCTCTGCTATGATGCGGATTGGGAACCTATGAAGCAGGCAGAGTGCAATCCGCAGATCCATATGTTCAATGTCCCGCGGCTGGCATTTCCCGGCCATGAAAAGGATGTGTCCGAGTGCGGGTACTGGTTCCGGGAAGGGGATAAGGCCTGGCCCCTCTTTTCCGCGCCCGGTTATTCCTTTGCCAGAAAGCTGCAGCCTGTGCTGGACGTTCCTGTGGGGATTATCGGCTGTAACTGGGGCGGTACCAGCGCTTCCACCTGGATGGAGGAGGAGTGCCTTCAGGAGCCTCCCCTGGATATCTATCTGGAGGAATATCGGGCGGCGGTCGCGGGAAAGGATCCCGAACTTCTGAAAAAAGCTTCCGTGGAGGCGTTTGCTTCAGAGGATTCCCCCGAACGCCGGGCGGACTGGGCAAAGGTGATGTACGGACTCAGCCTGAAGGAGCAGAAGGAATGGCAGGAAAACCAGGAGCCGGTGCCGGAAAACCCCATGGGCCCCTATAATGTGGGACGGCCGGGCGGACTGTACCATCAGATGCTGGAACGGATTATCCCTTTTGCAGCAAGAGGTGTGCTTTGGTATCAGGGAGAGTCGGATGAGGGCCATGCCGGAATCTATGACCGGCTTTTTGAAACCATGATAGGGTGCTGGCGGAAAAGCTTCTGCCAGGATCTTACATTCCTGTTCGTACAGCTGGCGCCGTACGGTACCTGGCTGGGAGGCACGGGGGAGAAGTATCCGGAATTAAGACGCAGACAGGAAATGGTGAGCGAACGGGTTCCCGGCGTGTTTATGACCTCCATCATGGATCTGGGGATGTATGAGGATATCCATCCCAAGCGTAAAAAAGAAGTCGGCGAACGCCTTGCCCTGCTTGCCAGAGGAAAGGTATATAAGGAGGCGATTCTGTGTGAACCGCCTGCGCTGCGCTTTGCCGAAAGACAGGATCAGGAGATAGTCCTTCATTTTGCCCATACAGGGACAGGACTGTGGAAAAAGGATAAAGCCCCGGAAGCGGAACCGGAGGCGGAGATTCCTTCCCCCCTGACCGGGCCGCGGGAAAGGAAGGATGGGTTTCTCGTGATCCAGGGAGAAAAACCGGTGGAAATCCGGGAGGTAACCCTGTGGGGAAATGAGGTGATTCTGCAAACACCCTCCCTTTCCGGGGAAGCATGTACGGTTTCGTTTGCCTGGGTGCCTTATATCTGTGCGGAAATCTATAATTCCGCCGGCCTTCCCATGAAGCCCTTTTCCTGTGAGTTGTAACAACACTTTCGGTTCCATACATGCATAAAGTTCCTTCCGCCTGGGAATCCTGATCGGCAGGACTTATTATGCGGAGGTGCCTATGTACAGGAAAGGTTTTTTTAAGGGCTGGTATTATAAGCAGGAAAAAAGCGGCCGGGCGGTTGCTTTTATTCCTGCTTTTCATTTGGCAAAGGATGGGAAGGTTACGGCATCCATCCAGGTGATTACGGAGGAACGGGCCTGGAATTTTGATTTTCCCGGGGAGGCGGTGCGGCTGTCCGACAAGAGGGACACGATCCAGATTGGAAACAATTATTTTTCACCCAAAGGGTTTCGCGTGAACCTGACGGGAGAAAAGGACGGCAGGCCGGTAAAAATAGAAGGCAGGATCGCTTTCGGCAGCCTGACGCCTTTAAAGGGAGATATTATGGGGCCTTTCCGTTTTATCCCCTTTCTGCAGTGCCGCCATGGTGTGGTAAGCATGTGCCATAAGACAAAAGGCAGCCTGCTGGTGGATGGTGACAGCATCAATTTCCACGGAGGCAGAGGATATGTGGAAAAGGATTCGGGCTGTTCCTTCCCTTCCTACTATTTTTGGAGCCAGTGCGGCTGGTATGACCGGCAGGAATGCAGTGTTATGGTTTCCGTTGCCGACATCCCGCTGGCAGGCGCCCATTTCCCGGGTTGTATTGCCTTTGTGTATTTCGGCGGGAAGGAATACCGCCTGGCTACCTACCGGGGGGTGAAAATACTCCGGTTCGGGGAACGGGAGGTTCTGCTCAAGCAGGGGAACCTGCTTTTGTATCTCCGGGTACAGGGACATGGTGGACAGAAGCTGAAAGCGCCGGAAAAAGGAAGTATGGACCGCATGGTAAAGGAAAATCTGGTATGCAAGGTATGGTGCCGTTTCTGGAAGGACGGAAAGCTGCTGTTTGATCATGTGGGCACAGGGAGCGCGGAATTTATGGCCGGCAGTCCGGGATGCAGCTAAAATACAGGCGTCTTCCTTCTGGGTGCAGATAAAAAAGTTTGGCGTCCCGCGGCCCTGCTTCCCTGTGCGGCCTGCTGCCCTGCAAGGATTCCTGGAAGGGGCGTTATAAGCACGCCGGTCCTTAGGCTGCGTCCTTTGCAGCCTTAGTACCGCTGCGTGATTATCCGAGCGGAAGCGTCCCCTGGAAGGAACCTTGCAGGGCAGCTGGCCGCACAGGGAAGCAGGCCCGGGGGGACGCCAAACTTTTTTATCTGCACACCCTTCCTTCTGAAAATGTTGGACGAAACAGGCGGGGAAAGTTATAATAGGTAAAAGCGTCACCGTTCGGAAACGTACGTAAGCTATGGAGGTAATACCTATGAATATTCTTGTCAGCGCCTGCCTGCTGGGAGTAAACTGCCGGTATGACGGTACCGGCTGCCTGCTTCCGGTTTTGGAGGAATTAAAGAAAAAACATCACCTGATACCGGTATGCCCGGAAGCCTACGGAGGGCTGGCCACCCCGCGTCCGCCGGCAGAAATCCGGGAGGGAAAGGTGATTAACCGGAATGGGGAGGATGTAACGGCGCAGTATCGGAAAGGGGCCGGGGAGGCATGGAAGCTGGCCCGCTTTTTTGACTGCAAAGCGGCAATCCTCAAAGAACGCAGTCCTGCCTGCGGCAATGGCAGGATACATAACGGCAGGTTTGATGGCGGTATGACCGAGGGAAACGGTGTGCTGGCCCGGCTGCTGGCGGAAGAAGGGATTCCCGTGCTGGGGGAATCCGAGACGGAAAAAATACGGGCTTTATGAAAAAAGGGGATATGCCGGAATGATCAGCGTAGCTATATGTGATGATGAAATTGGCACCTGCTCGGAAATAGAAAACATGGTGACCTCTTATGGGGACAGCCATGGGCTGCAGATAGAAACAGAATGCTTTTACACCGGCGAAGAACTGTACCGCTGGCTGCAGGAACAGGGGCCGATTGATCTTATCTTTCTGGATATCCAGCTTTTAGCCCTGGACGGCGTACAGGTGGGCAGGCAGATCCGGGAACAGCTTGGCAATGAAAAAATAAGCATTGTCTATATCTCATCCAGAGAAACCTATGCCATGAGCCTTTTCCAGGTCAGGCCGCTGGACTTCCTGATTAAGCCGATAACAACAGAAAAGACCTTCGGCGTGCTGGATAAGTTTGTACGCCTGCATGGAGTAACGAAAAAGGAATTTTATTACAAGGCCGGAAAGACCACCTGCAGACTATACCTGGATGAAATCCGCTATTTTGCCTGCAACGGAAAAAAAGTAGAAATTTATACTGTTTCCGGGAGGCAGGAATATTACGGAACCATGCAGGAGGTCTGGAAACAGGCGGAAGGAAAAGGCTTTTGGATCATTCATAAATCCTATATCATAAACACGTCATTTGTTTCGGTATTCCACTATGATTCCGTGCAGATGACGGATGGTACGCATCTTCCTGTCAGCCAGAGATACCGGAAAGCCGTGAAAGAAAATCTGACCGTGAAATACCGGATGGAGTGAAATTAATTATGTGGGGAGAACCTATCTTTCTGTTATTGACAGAGGCGGCCCGTATCTATATTTATATGCGCTGCTGTCGTATGTGCATTGGCAGTTACAAAGTCCATAAAAGACCGGCGGCCGTTATTTTTGCCATGCTGTGGGGAATCGACTGTCTGATAGGCGCTTCCGTTTCCCCGAAGATGGCGGTGGAAGTGGCACCTTCTCTTTATTTTGTGGAAGTTCTGTTACTTTTCGGCGCTTCTTTTTTCTATCAGGGAACGGCGATAAGACGGATATTGACGGCGATTCTCCTTCCCATGGCATACGGGGTTGGAAAGTGGACTATAATTTTCACCCTTTTCAGGACTGTGAATGTGAATGAACGCCAGCTGCTTTTGGGCACGGTTGTTTCTGCGGCCGCCCTGGGTATCCTGGAAATCTGCATGGAGCGGTTCCGCAGGACAAGGCAGGAGCAGGAACGGGAATGGCTGGAGCAGGAAATCCGTATGTATGAGAACCAGTTCCAGGTGATACGGCAGTCCCAGCAGGCTGTGCGTTCCCTGAGGCATGATATGAAGCATCATATGAAAATGCTGGCGGATATGATAGGGAACGGAGAAAGGGACAACGCGCTTGCCTATCTTGCGTCCATGGGCGCATTTATGGACAAAGGGGAGGAATATGTCTCTTCCGGAAATGAGAGAACGGACAGCATTCTGAATTATATGATATCCCGTGCCAAATCGGCGGGTATTGCTGTGGAGTGGGACATACAGATTCCCGAGCAGTTGGACATGTCACCGTTTGACAGCAATGTAATCCTGAGCAACCTGTTTGAAAATGCATGTAACGCCGTTCAGGAGGTGAAGGATCCCCGCCTGTATATCAGGATGAAGTATGACCGCGGCATTTTGTGTATTACGATGCGCAACACGTATTCGGCATCAAAAGCAAAAGCAGCAGCATTGCCTTCGGGGGCTGCACCGGCGTGGACAGCAGCGTCGGAGGAGCACGGATATGGACTGAAGAATATCCGCCGGGTTGCCGGTAAATACCATGGGGAACTTACCGTCAATACAGAAGGGGATATGTTTGAAGCGAATGTTATCCTGTTCCTGCAGGAGTCTGATACCCCGTCAGCAGGCTGACAGGCACAGATATGAATTAGGAAAAAGAAGCCGGATGTTCAGAACCGGTCTTCTTTTTTTTTATATAAGGCTTCCCCCGGTAAAGTGGTATCCATGTTACATCTGTTATTTTTTCCCCGGAGACGTTCCGTTTTTCCCTTCAGCAGGGGGAACTGTTTTCCTGTGCTACTATAGTTACAGCATCGGCAGCCGGACAGGGGAGTAGCCCGGCCGGCTCCCGATGCGGAAGAAAACAATAACGGGAGGTATGTTTTATGAAGAACAGGAAATGGAAAAAACGGATAATCCTAACGTCGGGAGGGATTGCAGCAGCCCTTCTCTTATGTCTGCTTTTGCTCCCGTCCACAATCCGGATACGTTCGGATTCTTCCGGGGTAACCTTCGTCCGGGACGGGGAAAGAGTGACCGAGGTGGATATTAACGGGCCTTTCCCCTATGGTCTGGCGGTTTCTTCCCTTGTTGAGAAGGTGGTGCGGGACGATGAAGGCAAGGTGACGGAAGAAATACAAACCTATACAATGGAAGCCGGTTTTTCCCTGCGCCGCAGGACGAGTGTCAAAATTTATATAGAAGTACCGGAGAAAGGGGACCGGACTTATATCCTGAAATTTGCGGATGCGGATGTGACGATAACCAACGGAAAGGTGGTGGATCCGGATGATGGCGGACACAGATAACCCATTGCTTCAGGTGGTACAGGTGGAAAAATATTACGGTGACAGGGAAGCTGTGACAAAAGCGCTTGACCAGGTCAGCTTCGGGGTGGACAGAGGGGAGTTTATCGGCATAATGGGAGCCTCCGGATCCGGGAAAACCACTCTGCTTAACTGCATTTCCACCATTGATACGGTGAGTGCAGGACATATCCTGCTGGGAGGTACGGATATCACTACCCTTAACGAGGAGGAGACCGCTGCCTTCCGGCATGATCATCTGGGTTTTGTTTTTCAGGACTTTGAATTGCTGGACACTCTGACGCTGGAGGAAAACATAGCCCTTCCCCTGACGATCAGCGGGCTGTCGCCGCAGGTAATTGAGAAGCGCGTTCACGATATTGCAGACAGGCTGCAGATAGGCGGTGCGCGGAAAAAATTCCCCTTCCAGGTGTCGGGGGGCCAGAAGCAGCGGTGCGCATTTGCCCGCGCAGTAGTCTGCGGCCCGGACCTTATCATGGCGGATGAACCTACCGGTTCGCTGGATTCCGGTTCGGCCCGGATTCTGCTTGAGATCATCCAAAGGTTCCATGAAGAACGTGGGGCGACTATCCTTATGGTAACACATGATGCATACAGCGCCAGTTATGCGAATCGGATTCTGTTTCTGAAGGACGGGAGGCTTTTTCATGAAATACGGAAAGGGGGAAGGACGCGGGATTATTTTTACCGGGATATTCTGGAGGTTCTTTCTTTGACGGGAGGTGAAACGCTATGCTGAGAAAACTGTCTCTTCGTAATGCCAAAAGGCAGTTCCGGGAATATACGCTGTATTTTGTCACCCTTACCTTTACGGTATCCCTTATGTATGCGTACCAGACCCTGCTTTTTTCCGACAGCGTAAAGGCACTCTCCCGTTTGGAGATATTCCCCCTTATGATTGCGGCGGCGTCCATACTGATCGTTTTTATCATAGGGAAAATCATCAGTTACATGACCAATTATATGCTTAGAAAACGCAGCAGGGAATTCGGTATTTATATGCTCTCCGGGATACCCGGCAAGGCGGTGGGAACCCTGGTCTTTTACGAAAACACCTTGATTGGGACGTTGGCTTTTTTACCGGGGCTTCCTGCGGGAATGCTGCTGTCGCAGGTTCTGGAGGCGGTTCTGCTTCCCCTGTTCGGCCTGTCTTATATGCCGCATTTCCTTCTTTCGCTTCCCGCGGCAGGACTGACCTTCCTGTATTTTGCGGTGATGCTCCTGTATTCCCTTTTGAAAAATGGAAAATGGATCCGCCGGATTACGCTTTATGAATTGCTCCTGTTTGACCGGAAGAATGAAAAAAGCCTGTTGGCGGGGAGTAGTACATCTGCTGTCGCCGTATTTTTCCTATCTGCACTGCTGGGCGGTTCCGGTATCCTGCTCCTGTATTTCCAGCCTTTCGGAAGCGGGTATGACGTCCTGGTGGGAACGGTTTTCCTCGTCCTGTTCCTGTTCGGCTTTTTCCTATCGGTCCCCTCCTTTTTGTGCACGCAGCTTGGCGGGCGTATTTCCTGGAAATACAGGAAAGACAGACTGGTGCTGTTCCGGAACTTTACCGCCAAAATCCAATCGGCCGGTCTTGTCATGGGAATGCTGTCCGTTCTGTTCATGCTGGCGTTAACCTTTATGGGGACAGGAACCGTGGTGAGTATGATGATTACTAAAAAGATGGAACGGAGCGCATTTGATATCCTGATTCTGCACAACAAAGAGCTGAGGGATTTTACGGACTATGAAACCCTGCTCCGGCAAAGCGTCTCCATCCGGGCAGGCCTCTCCTACGGCATTTATACCGGTATGGGAAGGGAGCTGGCGCAAATCCGGGATGATTCCATGGCGCAGCTGGGCGGTACCGGCAGTTCTATATACGCGGAATTTCAAACGGACACCTGTATGAAACAAAGCGATTACAGCAGCCTGCGAAGGTTACTCGGCTATGACGCTGCGGAACTGGACCCGGCCTCCTGCTATATTCACTGTGTTCCCGGCCTGGCGAAAAGACTGGAAGCATATACACGGCAGGAGGAGAGGCCGTATTATGCCGGATATCCGTTTGCTGCGGACGGTGTGTTTACCGGGCCCTTCAGCCAGACGGAAGCGTATGGAAACGGGCTGGATTATATCATCATTGTACCCGATGATGCCGTCACCCGGATGACGGTCCTCTACAGCCTGTATGCGGCGGTAACCGAAGCCCCTCCCGATAACCGTTTTCTACAGAATATCACAAAGGAATGTCCGGGCCTTGTCCGTCTGGAAAGAAACCGGATGAAGTCCGTTCCCGGAAGCAATACCGCAACGGCTCTGACGGAGGATGCGGATTATTTTTCCGGCAAATGGGCGGAAAGGGAAAACATGAGCCATCTTTACGCGATGATTATCTGCCTGTTCTACCTTGCTCTCGTTCTGGAGGCCGCCGGCGCGGCAATCCTGGCAACACAGGTACTCGGCGACAGGGAAAAGAAATGGAAGCAGGAACGTATTTTGCGGCAGCTTGGTATGAGCCGCCGGCTTGCCGGCAGGCTGGGCAGGCGGCAGCTGTCACTGCTCTTTCTGCTGCCGGTGCTGCCGGCGCTTGTTGTCAGCAGCAGCTTCATATATGTGGGCGCGGTGAAAATACATGCGCAGGCTTTTCGGTTTCCGGTATTCGGGAATACGTTCTGGGTAATCTGTCCGCTCGCTGTTTCGTTTCTTTTATTTGCTCTGCTTTACGGTATTTATTATGCTGCGGCCTGTATCAGTTACCGGCAGGAACGGATAATAGAAAACGGGTGATGCTGGTTTGATAAAAAGGGGGAATACTGCAACGAAACAGTTGGGCACTATGATTTACTTCACAGAACGGGAAGCGGCTATTCACCGCTTCCCGTTGAATTTGATTACTTATTTATATCAGAAAAAATATGCGATAAGCATGGCTTTTGTTTCTTGCCTGGAATCAGCTGTGTGCCATCACTATAGTGTTCCTCTCGTCCGGCGAGTTCTTTGATAAGCAGACTGCGGAGCTCACGAATACGTTCCTGACAACCGGCATCGCGGATGGCATTATGTAGCTCGTTTGGATCCGTATCCAAATGAAAATACTGTTCCTGACCAGTATGGGTAAACCAGATATATTTATCATGCTCTGTGACAATAAAATGGTTTCCCATTCCCAAAGGGCTTTCTTCCCCGGTGTGTTCTCCGTGAATGTAATCTCTGATATGGCTTGTTTCACCGCACATGATGGGCACCAGGCTTTGTCCATCCAGGGAATCGGGAATGGGCAGCCCGGCTATATCAAGCAGGGTAGGCATAATGTCCCGCAGTTCAGCGAGTGCCGGAATGGATTGGTTTTTCCTGATGCGCAGGTTATTACCAGGATCATAAAATAGGATTGGAATGCCGCAGCTTCCCTCGTAAGGGCGGAATTTACGAAAAAGATTATGGTCGCCTAACATTTCTCCGTGGTCTGATACAAATACAAAGACGGTATTATGTAACTCGCGTCGCTCAAAAATTGCTTGGATCAGTCGTGCAATCTGGTGGTCAATATGGGTGATACTGCCATAGTAGGCCGCTTTTGCGCGTTTTATCGCCTGAGGCTGTACACAGCCCCGATCGGTGTTATAGACCAGCCCGTGTTCCTTTAAATCCTCTTTCGCAGCCCAGTCACCCATGAAAGGATCAGGCAGATCGGTATCCTTATACATGTCAAAATAGACCTGGGGAGGTGTGTAAGGCGGGTGGGGAGCCACAAAGGAGGTCATGAGAAAGAAAGGCTTTTGAGGGTCTTTCCTACGCAAAAAATCAATAGATTCACTTACGGTCCAATTGGTGTGATGATATTTTTCCTCGTAAATATAAGATCTGCACACCCAGGAGTTAACTTCCATGCCATCATCAATAATGTCGGTGTCAATTCCCTTTTCTTTTTTTTACCAATACAGATAATCATTACAGCCTTCAAAATTATCAAATACATTCTCTTTGTAAGAGCGTCCGTGATGCATATAACCGTCATTTAACACCACATTATGAAAACCCAAAAGATTGCGTGCAGGAGAAACATGCATTTTGCCAATACACTGCGTATGATAGCCGCCTGCATGAAATTCTCCCGGCAGGGTGCGGGCGTAGTCCCAGGTTACACCGTCCTGATAGCCGACCCGTCCGTGATGTTCCTGGGAAAGCCCGGTCAGCAGCGCTGCGCGGGCAGGAATACAGGATGGAACAGCGGAGTAAGCGTGCGTAAAAGCGCAACCCTCATGCTTCATCGTATCTAAAGTAGGTGTTTCAATGTGGGGATTCCCAAAAGCGTGCACACAGTCCCTTCGCATCTGATCAACGCAGATTAAAACAATATTCATTCTTTTTTCGCTCATAATAAATGTTATTGGCAGCAAAAGTCTGCACAATCTATCTCCTTAATAAAATAATATAAAATTGTTGAATTCTTCCAGGCCGGCAGGAAATTTTTCTTTTTTATCTTACTTCAGATTCAAATGGATGGGGATATTCAGTTACACGGATTCCTTTCCTGTTATATCAGTATCATATCATAGAAAAGCTAAAAAGTGAATAAATTTGAAAAATATTAGAATTATTATGATTTATATTGGCTTTTTGCTGGTAAAAAAAACATAATTATGATAAAGTTATGGATAATATTAGATGGTATTGGCAGCTCTGATACCCGTCATCACAGGGATCGGGTACATATCAGCCGGAGAATGAAAGGAGAGATCGTTTTGAAAATTTTATTTTTTGATATTGATACTTTGCGTGCAGACCATATGGGATGCTATGGATATGACAGAAATACGAGTCCGGTTATGGATAGTGTGGCAAAAGAAGGAGTCTGTTTTGATAATTATTATTGTCCCAATGCGCCTTGCCTTCCTTCCCGTGCTTCCCTGGTTTCCGGACAATATGGTATTCATAATGGAATTGTGGGACATGGCGGAACTACAGCGGATATGAGACTGCAGGGAGATACACGCCGGTTTACGGATTCCATATCTGATAATGGATTGTTTATGCAATTTCGTAAAGGTGGTTTTAATACGGTTTCTTTTTCCACTTTTGCAGAAAGACATTCTGCATGGTGGTTTAACTCTGGTTTTAATGAATGTTATAATGTGGGAGGGCACGGTGAAGAGTCCGCAGAAGAAATTACGCCATTGGTGCTGGATTGGCTGGAACGGCATAAGGAAAAAGATAACTGGATGCTTCATATCCACTACTGGGATCCTCATACACCGTATCGAACACCCGCCGACAGAAAAAACAGGTTTGACAAGGAAAAATTATCCGATAATTGGATTACAGAAGATATTTTTAAAGAACATTTACTTCATATAGGGCCTCATAGTGCGAATGAGGTTGCAATGTGGAACGATTCCGTCAACCCAAAATATCCCAAGCAACCGGGAAAATTGAGAAATTTGGATGAAGTGAAACAGTTGATAGATTTATATGATGATGGTGTGAAATACACAGATGAGAATATCGGTATGGTTTTAGATTATCTGAAAAAGAATAATCTGTATGGAGATGACCTTGCAATTATTATTACGGCAGACCATGGGGAAGATTTGGGTGAGTTTGGTGTCTATGCTGAGCATGGGATGGCGGATGAGCCGGTTTGCAGAATACCGTTGATTATTAAATGGCCCGGTATGGAAGGCGGCAGGCATGTGCAAGGATTTTATGATAATGTAGATTTACTTCCTACAATAACGGAGTTGCTCGGAACAGAAATTGCGGAAAACTACCAGTTTGATGGAAGATCGTTTGCGCCGGCTCTGTTGCGTGGGGAGGATTGCTCCAAGCCTTATGCGGTATTGACACAATGCGCACATGTCTGTCAAAGAAGCGTCAGATTTGAAAATTATATTTATATTCGTACTTTGCATGGTGGATACCATTTGCTGCCTGATGAGATGCTGTTTGATTTGGAGGAAGATCCACATGAACAGAATAATTTGGCTAAGGCCAGGCCGGAACTGTGTAACAAAGGTGCAAGGATGATTTTGAATTGGGTGGATGAAATGATGAAGACTTCTGCATTTGATGTGGATCCTTTGTGGACAGTTATCAGGGAAGGGGGGCCTTATCATTGTAAAGGCAGGCTGAAGCAATATGAGGAACGGTTAGCAGGCACTTCTAGGGAATTTGGTATTACAGAATTGGAAGAAAAGTATAAGGGATTTGATTAAAGGGAAAGGGACGGCAGATCAAAATTGCCGTCCCTTTCCTTTTTCCGGAATCGTTTTTCGGGTGGTTTACAAATAATTTGCCGATGGTTATTGGAGTGGATAAAGATGAACAAACATGAATTTGTAAGAAGCGAATAAGGAAGTTGAAAAATGCAAAAATAAAAAGATCGGCATGGTGTATGCGTGAAATGAAAAGAAAATTGTTAAAATATACAAATTACATAACTGATTTTCATGAAAAATAGACTATTGACAAAAATTATACAAGATAAAAAACGGTTAGTTCAAAAATAAATCAAAAATAATCAAATATTATTCAGAAAAGTTCTTGCAAAATCAATTATATGGTGATAATATGACACCAAGGACATGACGACAAACCTTAAATAAAAAGAAAGAGTGATAAGAAAAAGGAGGAAAAAAGTTTATGAGGAAGAGATTACTTGCAGTTTTACTTACTGCAGCAATGGCAGTTACCACGCTGGTGGGATGCGGCAGCAGTGAAAAAAATACGGAGAGTGCGGCATCCGCTGCAAATGGGGAGGCAAATTCTTCAGTGAGTGAGGAAGCAGCTCCTGCAGAGGATAATGCCGAGGTAGTAGAACTGGAGTTTTGGGGATGGTGGAGTTCTGAAACGCGGAAACCGCATATGCTCACCATGGTTGACAATTTTAATAAATCGCAGAGTAAATATCATGTTACATATGTAGATATCCCATGGGGGGATATTTTTACGAAGAATATTGCACAGATTGCTGCTGGTAATCCCTGTGATATTATAGCAAACGATTTAAGCGGCGTGCAGTTCCGTGCGGCGGAAGGCCAGGTAGAGTCCGTAAGTCCGTATCTGACAGACGATGTAAAAGGCGGATTTTACGATCAGTACATTGAGGCCTGTTCTGATGAAAACGGCGAGGTATATGCGTTGCCTTACAATGTGGATACCAGAGGTATCTTTTACAATAAAGCGCATTTTGAAGAAGCCGGCATCAATCCGGAGGATATTAAGACATGGAGCGATCTTGTGGATGCAGCCCGTAAGCTGGATGTGAAGAACGGCGATACATGGGACAGAATCGGCTTTCTTCCTGTTATTGGAAACGGCGGTGTGGATACATGGGTATTTAACATGAATAAGGGACGCGGCTGGTATGATCCGGAAACGTTGGAAGCGACTGTGAATACAGACGCCAACAAAGAAACGTTCAAGTGGATCAGAGACCAGATCGATTATTACGGACAGAGTACATATAATGAAATCAATGCGGCTGTGGCAAATGGTATGACAGATCCGTTTGCCTCCGGCAAGGTGTCCATGTGGGTACATACTTCCGCTTATCCGGCAGCGTTGGCGAATACGGCTCCTGATCTGGAGTATGGTGTGATTTCCCTGCCTGAGTTTAAGGAGGGCAACGGACACATGGTAAATGGCGACGGTTTCGTGCTGGAAATACCCAAAGGGGCAAAATGTCCGGAAGGATCCTATGAATTTATCAAGTACATTACCGGAAAAGAAAATCAGGAATATATGCAGCAAAATCTGAAAGATTTTTCCGCAAGAAATGATCTGGATCCTAACAGCGAATTTTTGTCAAACCCTGTAACCAAAGCTCTGGCAAAATGTCTGGAAGAAACTGCAACAAACGTAACCGTTAAAGAGATACAGGGCTATACATCTGTTGTAAACCCTCTGATTGAAGAAGGCACATTGGGACTGACTCCTACGGACAAAGCGCTTGACAATGCGCAGAAAGCACTGGAAGACTTTATTGCGAACAACAGCGGTAAATAACTTTTCCGGGAAGACACTATAAATTAGGAAATGAAGGGGTTCTTATATAGAAATGTATAGGGGCCCTTTTTCTTTAAGAAAGGAAGGCATTATGTTTGGTAAAATACTTTTGAAGCTGGGCATTAAAAAAAGGCAAAGCAGAGAAAATGTTTACGGCTACATTTTTATCCTGCCATGGATTATCGGTATGCTCGTATTCACATTGGGGCCTATGGTTTTTTCCTTTATTACAAGCTTCGCAGATTACAACATGATAAAGATTGACTTCATTGGCCCAGGTAACTATCTGCATATGCTGACGCGGGATCAGCTGTTCTGGAAATCCCTGAAAAACACCGCGGTTTATGCGGTGATGAACATCCCGTTAGTTACGGCCGGGGGTGTTATTGTTGCGGTAATTTTAAATAAATCCATTTTCGGGCTTCGGACATTCCGCACAATTTTTTACCTGCCATCCATAATGGTTGGTGTTGGAACTTATTTCCTCTGGATGCTGCTGTTAGATCCTGCCAACGGTATGGTGAATACTATGCTTGGGCTTATCGGTATCAAGGGTCCGGCGTGGCTGACCGATCCCAACTGGACAAAACCTGCCATCGTGCTGATGCATGTGTGGGGGCTGGGCGGACAGATGCTTCTTTATCTGGCAAGACTACAGAGCATACCCCAGGATTATTATGAAGCGGCCGCACTGGATGGTGCCACCGGATTAAAGCAGTTTACAAAGATCACCGTTCCCCTTTTATCACCGATTATTTTCTATAACCTGACCATCGGTATCATAGGTGCATTCCAGGTATTTCAGGAAGGCTACATTTTCTCCGGAGACGGTACGGGCAAACCGGCGGGATCGCTGCTGTTCTATAATCTGCATGTGTGGAATCAGGCATTTAAGAATTACGATACCGGATATGCCAATGCGATGTGCTGGTTCCTGTTTGCAATCGTTATGCTCATGACGGTGCTCAACCAGAAGGTATCCAAAAAATGGGTTTATTATGAAGGAGGGGATAACGAATGATTCGGAAACGTAAGATTGGAGACATTATCCTGTTTATTATTCTTTGCATCGGAGCACTCATCATTTTGTTCCCTATTGCATGGATGGTCAGTACGGCACTGAAATCCGCACCGGAAGTAGCGGCTTATCCGCCTACACTTCTGCCGGAAAAGCCGATGTTTGAAAATTTTGGGATCGCCTGGAGCAAAGCACCTTTCGGACGTTATATCACCAATACGCTGATGATCGTATTCTTTAACGTGATTGGGGCGGTATTTTCCAATTCCCTGATTGCATACGGGTTTGCGAAAATTAAATTCACGGGAAGAGAAACGCTGTTTAAAGTGGTTTTGGCAACTATGATGATCCCTGGATTTGTGACACTGGTCCCTACTTTTGTCATTATGTCAAAACTGCATTGGGTGAATACCTACCTGCCTCTGATTGTTCCGGTATTCTGCGGTAATGCGTTCCATATTTTTATGATGCGTCAGTTCTACCAGACCATTCCCAATGAGCTGTCTGAAGCGGCAAGAGTAGACGGAGCCGGACACTTTTACATATGGGGTAAGCTGATTATGCCGCTGACCAAACCAATTATGGCAACGGTTGCGCTGGTCAATTTCAAAAACGCCTGGGGCGACTTCCAGGGGCCTCTGCTTTATTTGAGCGATCCTAAGAAATATACCCTGCAGCTCGGGTTGCAGGTATTTAAAGGACAGGGCTATACGGAGTGGAACTACCTGATGGCAATTTCTTTCCTTTCCATGCTTCCTATCCTGCTGTTGTTCTTCTGTTTCCAGAATTACTTCATTGAAGGAATGAACGTGGGCGGGGCAGTGAAATAGGTGCGGTGTTTCGCATGAGGTATTAAAGTTTATCAGAAATTGTGGAGGGAATAAAATGGCAAATGTAGAGAATTTAACAAAATTATTGGAGGATGCGAAGAAAGGCCGGTATGCAGTAGGATCTTTTTCCGCAAGATACACGAAGCTGATCCAACCGATTATCTGCGCTGCAATGGAAACAAAATCACCAGTAATCGTGCAGCTTTCGGAAAAAGAAGTGATACGGCATAAGGTGGGAGTAAAAGAGTTTGCAGATGCGTTTTACCGGGTGGTAAAAGAGTTGAATCCCCAGGTGCCCCTTGCCCTGCATTTGGATCACACCAAAACACTGGATGTCATCAAAGAAGCGCTGGAAGCAGGATTTACCTCTGTCATGATAGATGCCTCGGAAATGGATTTTGCCGACAATGTAGCGGTGACAAAAGAAGTGGTGGAAATGGCAAAGCGCTATCATGCAACCGTTGAAGCGGAACTGGGCAAGATAGGCACAAACGATTTCGTAGAGACGGATACCGATGAAGAACTTTATACCGACCCAAAAGAAGCAAAAGAGTTTTGTCAGAAAACCGGTGTGGACTGTCTGGCGGTTTCCGTGGGCACAGCTCACGGTGTATATACGGTCCGCCGGCCCAAAGTCGATTATGTGCGCCTGGAGGAGATCAATACGCTGACAGAAGTTCCGCTGGTTCTACATGGCGGTTCCGGAGTGCCCAGTGAGATGGTGGTGAAAGCAGCACAGCTGCCTGAAGGCGGCGTAAGCAAGGTGAATATTGCCACCGATCTGGAGCTTGCGATGCTTGCCGTTGTCGGAAAAGAAGGCCATCTTACCGAGACAGAACTGAATGCCTATGATGAAGAAACCACTGTGAAATTCCAGAAAGCGGTACAGCTTCTGGTGGAAGATAAGATTATTAACTATCTGCAAAGTGCAAATAAAGCCTGACGATGAACGCTTCCCACACTACCGGATGAAGCTGGCGGTGTGGGGATTATTATATGAAGGGAAAGGCAGAATGGAAAAGCAAAAAAACATTATTTTATTTATGGCAGATGAACTACGGAGTGACTATGTGGGCTACAGCGGCAGCGGTAAGATTGAGACCCCTAATATCGATCGAATAGCAAAAGGCTGTGATTTTTCGTGCTGTCAGAGCAGCAATCCCATTTGTGCACCGGCCAGAACTTCCCTGATTACCGGAAGATATCCGCATCAAATCGGAACGCTCGCAATGTATGGGGATTTGAATGTGACAATTCCGACTTATATGCAAGTGCTGCAAAATCATGGGTATTATACGATGGGAGCTGGAAAGCTGCACTATTTAGCAACTTGGGCGTCAGGAACGCCGAGAGGGAAAATTTTAAATTTGGTGGAACTAAAAAAGGAGATAAAAAAATTCGGCTTTGATGAACTGTGGGAATCCGCAGGTAAACAGCTGATGCTGCGGAATTTCTGCGATTACGGAGAGTATCTGGAAGAAAAAAATCTCCTGGAACCTTATCTGGACTTTGTGGAAGAAAGTTTGGAGGGGGAAAAAGGAATTTTACATAAAGAAGAAGCTACACGTCCCTCCATTTTGCCGGAAAAGGATTATATAGATATGGTAACGGCAGAAAAATCTCTGGAAATGCTGAAAAACCGTCCGAAGGACAGACCGTTTTATCTGTTTACCTCCTTTTGCGGACCCCATATGCCCTTTGACCCGCCTGAGGATTGGATAAAGCGGGAGGTATATGAAGAAAATGATGATTTTATTGAAGACGTACCGTTAACTGTTGAACAGAAAAAAGGGCTTTGGAAAAAACGGCGTAATTACCGCGCTATGATTCGGCTGATCGATGTGCAGATAGGCAGAATTCTGGATTATCTGGAAGAAGAAGGAATTCTGGAGGAAACAGTGATTCTGTTTACGGCAGATCACGGGGAAATGCTGGGCGATCATAACCGGATGGGTAAAGCAGTTCCGTACAAGGAGGCCTGTACAGTGCCGCTGGCAGTCCGCCATCCGGATTACATAGAAGGGAAAAAATGCAGCAGTCCGGTTTCACTGGTGGATGTGGCGGCAACGATTCTGGATAGTGCAGGAATTCCGGTATCGGAGCTGGAGGGACAAAAACTTGCCTTTTCCAGTCAGATTCCGGCAAAATCGCTGTTGCCTATTCTGCGTAAGGAAACGGATCATATCAGGGAATACAGTTTTTCGGAATCCGGAAGGAACTGGCAGATGTTAGAAACAAAGGATTGGAAATACATATTTCACTGTGAGGAATCCGGGCCGGATGACCTGGTGGAAGAGCTTTATCATAAAAAAAACGATCCTGACGAGCAGCATAATCAGGCCAAAGAGCCGGAATATGCAAGGCTTTTGGAATGGTTCCGCAGACGCAGATCCTATGAACTGGATCATACCCTGCCTATTCAGACAGTGTGGGCGCCGTTACATCTGGAGAACTGAAACAGGTTAAGGAGAAGATGATGAAGAAGAAAACACTCTACATGATTGGAAATTCTCATATTGATCCGGTCTGGTTCTGGGACTGGGAAGAAGGGATGCAGGAGGTCAAGGCGACATTTTCTTCTGCGCTGGACAGATTGCGGGAATTTCCCGATGTGAAATTTACTGCCACTTCAGCTGCCTTTTTTGAATGGATTGAGGAAGTTGCACCGGAGATGTTTGAAGAAATCCGGCAGCGCGTCGGAGAAGGCCGTTTTGAACTGTCCGGCGGCTGGTTTATCGAACCGGATTGTATCCTTCCCTGCGGGGAGGCATTTGTGAGACAGGGGCTGTATGCCCAGTCCTATTTTAAAGAGAAGTTCGGAGTTATCTGCCGTACCGGCTCCAATGTAGACAGTTTCGGGCACAATCCCATGCTGCCCCAAATATTAAAGAAATCCGGCATGGAGGAATATGTTTTCATGCGCCCGCGCCTGGATACGCCGGTATTTGTTTGGGAGAGCATTGACGGCAGCCGCGTAAATGCCATCAGCCTGCCCAGCGAATATACTACCTGGTTTTTTGAAAAAACAAAGAACGCTGTTGAGCTTGCACAAGCTGCGGCGGATCGGGAGGAACTCTCAGAGATTCCCTGCTGTTTTGGGGTGGGCAATCACGGCGGCGGACCTACTATTGAGAACATAAAGAGTATTTTCAGACTGCGGGAAGAATATCCGGATACAGAGATGAAATTCAGCAGTTATCGGGAGTATTTTGACAGCCGGAATACAAAAGAAGCAGAAAAGCTGCCAGTAATGCAGGCTTTTTTCGATGGGGTGAATACCGGCTGCTATGTGATGGACGGACGGTTGAAAAAAAGCAACCGGACAGCGGAAGGGAGGCTGTTTACTGCGGACAGCGTGCTGGCCATGGAGAGCCTGTTTTTACAAAAGAATGTTCCCTCTCATAAGAAGGAAGAGATGAAGAAACTGTGGAAGACGCTTTTATTCAATCAGTTTCACGATACCTTGGGCGGTACAGCCATTAAGCCGGCAAGGGATGAAGCGATTTATCAGTTTTCCGGTGTCTGTGCGGAAGCCAAAAGACTCTGGACTGTGGCAATGGAGCATATGCTGCAGGAGATGGATACCACAGGGGAAGGCTTTCCGCTTCTGTTATTCAATCCCACGGGGAAGAACTACCATGGGGATGTGGCCGTGGAAGTCAACTGGTTTTGTAAGGACGGTCTGATTTTAAAAAATCCGGACGGTAAGGAGATTCCCTACCAGCGGGTGCATACCAGAGCAAAGGCGAGAAATTACAATGTGGGAGGAAGAAGAGGACTTATCTTTCAGGCACACATTCCGGCGCTGGGATTTGCCGTTTACCGTACTTTAGTAGGGGAATCGGCTCTTTGCGATGACAGCAGGGAAAGCGGCGGCGCTCCGCTTTCCGGCTGTGTACTGGAGAACACACATATCAGAGTTGTATTTGATGAAAGCGGCTGCCTGGTTTCACTTTTTGATAAAGAAACCGGATATGAGGCATTGAACGGAAAGGCATTTTTCCCTGTCTGGCTGGATGAACGGGATACCTGGGGACATGAACAGGAGGAACGGGAATTTAAAGACAGCGGGGAACGCCTTGCCTTTGAATCCTTGTATTTGGTGGAAGAAGGAAAATTCCGAAAGGTGGTGCGTGCCTGCTACCGGCTGGGAGGCAGTGTTTTAAAGCAGGATTATATTCTGTATCATGATGCTAAAGAGGTGGAAGTTGTAAACCGGTTGTATTGGGACAGAGAATGGCAGATGTTAAAATTGTGTTATCCTCTGGCCGGACAGACAGATGTCATTTATCGGGAAGCGGCGTATCAGACGGTCAGCAGTCCCATCGAGGACAGGATGGAGTACAGCATGCATCGTTTTGTGGATGTGACGGAGAAGGGGAAGGCGGGACTTTGCGTTGCTAATGACTGTAAATATGAGTTCCAGATGGACAATAATACATTGGAATTTCAGGTCGCCAGAAGTGCCATCTATGCCCAGGGCTGGAATATTGACTGGTACAATCCCATTGAAGGATATGAATATACGGATATCGGAAAACAGGAATTCACGTTTACCCTTTGCCCCCACGGAAGGGCACTGGCTGCAGGAGAAAGATACCGTCAGGCGGAAAAGACGGCGAAGAAGCTTTTGGTGCTTTCGGATAACCAGCATGAAGGAAAGCGGAGGGAGACTTTCTGGGGCGGCCTTGTGCTGGAAGAGGAAAACGTGGAGTTGGGATCGATAAAGGCGGCAGAGAAGGAAGGCGCCATGATCATCAGGCTGTTTGAAACCGAAGGGAAGGCTGTGAAGGGAGTCTTATTGCTGGCAGGGAAAAAAATGGACTATGAAATCAAGCCTTATGAGATTTTGACATTAAAAATAAAAATAGACGGCACATACAACGTGACCGATCTGCTGGAACGCTGACGAAACAGGCAATTTCTGCGGAAAAAGACTTTGGAGGAAGGAATATGAAAGAGAAAAAGTTATATATGATTGGAAATGCACATCTTGATCCGGTGTGGCTGTGGAACTGGCAGGAGGGGTTTCAGGAGGCGAAGGCTACCTTTCAATCGGCTCTGGACCGTATGGATGAGACGGAAGATTTCAGGTTTTCCTGTAGTTCCGCCGCGTTTTTTGAATGGGTGGAAAAGAATAATCCGGCAATGTTTGCCAAACTCCGGAAACGTGTGGAAGAGGGACGTCTGGAACTGGTGGGCGGCTGGTGGGTTCAGCCGGACTGCAACATACCTTCCGGCGAAAGTTTCATCCGTCAGGGATTAATGGGACAGCGCTATTTCTATGAAAAATTCGGCAGAATGGCAACAACCGGATATAACGTGGACAGCTTCGGACACAACGGGAATTTGCCCCAGATTTTAAAAAAGAGCGGCATGGATAACTATGTTTTCATGCGGCCTATGCCGCTGGAAAAAGGGCTGCCGTGCAGAATCTTTAAATGGCAGTCCATGGACGGCTCTGAAGTGATGGCTTACCGTATCCCCTACGAATACTGTACCTGGGGCAAGGATCTGGAAAAATATACGGACCGCTTAAAATGTGAACTCACAGACGGAGAAGACGAGTTAATGATGTTCTACGGTGTGGGAAATCATGGAGGCGGCCCTACCAAAGAAAATATTAACAGCATCCATACACTGAATGACAGGGAAGATATGCCGATAATGGAGATGGAGACAACGGGCAGCTTCTTTGATCATATACGGGAGAACGGAAAAGAGTATCCGGTAGTTATCGGAGATTTACAGCATCACGCAAGCGGATGTTACAGCGTAATGTCACGGGTAAAGCGGGGAAACCGCCGGGCAGAGGATAAATTAGTGGAAGCGGAAAGCTGGAGCAGTATTGCAAAGGTTGTGGAAAACCAGCCCTACCCCGTAGATTTTAATAAGGCATGGAAAGGGGTGCTGTTCAATCAGTTCCATGATATTTTGGCAGGAACCAGCATTCCGTCCGCTTATGAAGATGCTTCTTACCTCTATGGACAGGCGATGGCAGTGGGACAGGAAGGATTAAACTATGCGCTGCAGGCGATTTCCTGGGACATTGATATCCCGGAGGATACTGCCATGCGCCCCATCGTAGTGTTCAACTCCCATGCATGGGAGGGGAAGATGGTCATTGATCTTGAGGTCAGAGGGCTTTCCAATGATACGTTTAAGCTTACAGACGCAGAGGGAAATGTGATTGCAGCACAGCGCATCCAGTCCGAAGCGACGGTGAACGGACAGTCCCGCCTGATCTTTACGGCGGAGCTGCCTTCCATGGGTTATGCGCTGTTCAAGCTTTACTTAAATGCAGAAGACGCACCTTATTTTCCGTCTGTTCCTGTTACGGATTCCACGCTGGAAAATGACAGATTTATGCTTTGTTTCTCCGAATCCACAGGATACCTTTCAAGCCTCTTCGACAAAAATGCTGCCCTTGAGGTGCTGCGCCGTGAAGGCGGACGGCTGGTGGTTATCGAAGATAAATATGACACCTGGGCCCACAATATCTTTAAGTTTGACAAACAGCTGGGCGATATGAAGCTGGTTTACAAAAAAGTGCTGGAAGAGGGACCGGTGCGTTCCACCGTCCGCGTGAAATATAAATACAACCAGTCCTATGTACTGCAGGACTTCCGTGTTTACCGGGAACTGGACTATGTGGAAGTGAAGGTTCACGTAGACTGGAGAGAACCCCAGACGCAGTTAAAAATCAGCTATCCGGTGAATTTTAACTTCAGAAGGCCCACTTATGAGATTCCATACGGCTATATCGAAAAGAGCGCCAACGGAGAAGAAGAACCTGGACAGACATGGTTTGATTTTACAGGTGAGCACTTTAAAAAGCAGGTGATGTACGGACTTGCTATTGCCAACGATGCAAAGTACAGCTACAACATGTCTGTGGATGAGATGAACCTGACGGTATTAAAGAATTCTGTTTTTGCCCATCATGATCCGAAGGTGCTGGAGGAAGGCGTAGAATACAATTTCGTGGATGACGGCATCCAGGAATTCACCTATATGCTGATTCCCCATACAGGCTCCTGGAAGGATGCAGATGTGGTGAAGCGCGCCAGAGAATTAAACAGGAAGGCTAAAACTGTAATTGAGACTTATCATAAAGGGCGGCAGACACAGAAGGCCTCCTTCCTGTCCCTGGATTGTGACCATGCCATTATTACGGCTGTGAAGGAGTGCGAGGATCGGGACGGCATTATCATCCGCGCCTATGAGACAAAAAAGCAGGCGGGGAAAGCGTTTTTAAAGATTCCCTTTATGGATAGGACACAGGAACTTACCTTTGCGCCCTGTGAGATTAAGACAATTAAGGTTCCTTATGACTGTAGCAGGCCCATCGCAGAAGTGAACATGCTGGAAATGGAATAAAAAGATAGCAAAAGAGCAGGAGGGTGCAGAATGATTGAGGAGGAATTTTTCGGATGAAATATCTGGCGGGAATCGATATCGGCGGCACCAAATGTGCCGTCACAATTGGAAAGGCGGAGGGAGAGGACATCACGGTTCTCTTCAAAGAAAAATTTTCAACCCCGGGAAAACCTGCAGAAGCGGTGGGAAAGCTGGTGGATACGTTAAAGGAAATGGTGGCAGTCCATTCGGAAATTTCGCTGTCAGCCATCGGCATAAGCTGCGGCGGCCCTCTGGATTCGGAAAATGGACTGATTCTATGTCCTCCGAATCTGCCTGACTGGGACAGGATTGATGTGGTGACTCCTTTTAAGGAGAACTTTGGCGTGCCCTGCAGTGTGCAGAATGATGCCAATGCCTGTGCGTTAGCGGAGTGGATCTGGGGCGCGGGAAAAGGGATGAAGAACTTGATTTTCCTGACTTTTGGAACAGGGCTGGGTGCGGGTATGATTTTGAATGGAAAGCTTTACAGCGGTACCAATGATATGGCAGGAGAGGTGGGACATGTGCGCCTGGCCAAAACCGGTCCGGAGGGATACGGTAAAAAGGGATCCTTTGAGGGTTTTTGCAGCGGCGGCGGAATTGCCAGATATGGTATCCCCAAAATTCACGAATGGATTGATCAGGGGAAGCAGACTGCAATTTTGAACCGGGGGCAGAAAATCGAAGAGGTGACAACGCAGGATATCGGCCTTTCGGCGCAGACGGGGGACGAACTTGCCCTTGCTATCCTGCAGGATACCGGAAAAATGCTGGGCAGAGGAATTGCCATGCTGATGGATATTATAAATCCTCAGCGCATTATCATTGGCAGCGTATTTTTACGCCAGGAGGAGATTATGCGTGCCCCAATGGAAGAGGTTATTGCGAAAGAAGCATTGTCTTATACTCGCAAGGTGTGTCAGGTGGTGCCCGCAGGCCTTGGAGAACAGCTGGGCGACTATGCGGCACTGTCAGTGGCAGGAAACTTATTACAATGAGTGATGGTGAGGAAAACGGATAATGAAGGTAAAAGATCCTAATTTTGTACTGGAGAAAATAGAAAAATATATTGATGAGGACATCCGGCCTTCCAGGATTTTGGAATCGATGGATATCGAGTCCTGGAAATATTTTGAAACTTCCATGGATGAAAAAAAAGATGATGCTTTCACGCCCGGTTACGACGACGGCAGCTGGGCAGATTTTAAGCTGTGGGATACTTGGGGCGGCTATGATAAGGTGGCGTGGTTTTGCACTACAATTTCGGTGCCGGAAAGCTTTGCAGGAGGACAACTGGCATTAAAAATGCTGGTGGGCCCCAGAGATGGCGGCGATTCCACGGCTGAAGCGCTGCTTTACATCGACGGAAAACCGGTACAGGGCATAGATGTCTGGCATGAGGAGGCGCTGCTGGAGGAAAAGCTGTGCAGACAGACACAGATGCATCTCGCTCTGAAAGCATGGAGCGGCGTATTGGTGCCGCCAAAATTCCGCACCTTTAAGCTGGCGCAGCTGGTAAAGCTGGATATGCAGGTGGACCGGTTTTGCTTTATGGCGGATACGGTACGCCGCTGCGCACTTTTGCTGGATGAGAATGATCTGAAGAGAGTCCGTCTCACCAGATTGTTGAATGATACCTTTAAAAAAGTGGATTTCTTAAACTACAAAGAGGAATCCTATTATAAATCCGTGCATGATGCGCTGGACTTTCTTGCGGGAGAGCTGGAAGAACTGGCAAAAGCGGAAGAAATCAAACCTACTGTTTACGGCGTGGGGCACTCTCATATTGATATGGCATGGTTATGGCGGCTTTGCGCCACACGGGAAAAGGCATCCCGCACTTTTTCCACGGTATTAAACCTGATGAAACAATATCCGGAATACCGTTTCATGCATTCCTCTCCTCAGCTTTACAAGTTTTTAAAGGAGGATTATCCTGAAATTTATGAACAGGTAAAACAGCGTATCAGGGAAGGACGGTGGGAAATTACCGGAGGAATGTGGGTGGAACCTGATACCAACGTGCCTTCAGGAGAATCGCTTGTACGTCAGTTTGTATATGGGAAGAAATTTATCCGGGAAGAATTCGGAAAGGAAACAACGCTGGTATGGTTACCGGACGTTTTTGGATACAGTGCCGCTTTCCCCCAGATCATGAAAAAGAGCGGCATGAAGTACTTCATGACTACGAAAATTTCCTGGAACCAGTACAACCACTTCCCTTATGATACTTTTATGTGGAAGGGTATCGATGGCAGTGAAATTTTCACTCACTTTATCACTACTCCGGAAGATGGCTCCTGGTTTTACACCTATAACGGACATATGGATCCGGAGGAAGTGACCGGTGTCTGGAAAAATTATAAGGACAAGGATAAAAACGAAGATCTGCTCATCGCCTTTGGCTGGGGAGACGGAGGCGGAGGACCGACCCGTGAGATGCTGGAGCAGAGCCGTGTGATGAAAAACATTCCCGGCATTCCGAAAGTTGCCAATATCGGCGCGGAAGCGTATTTTGAAAAAATATACGAAAAGACAGATCACGACAGACTGGGCAAATGGGACGGAGAGCTTTATTTTGAACTGCACCGGGGAACTTATACTTCACAGGCTGCCAATAAGCGGTATAACAGAAAGACGGAAATCCTGCTGCATAACATAGAGTTTCTCTCCGCCCTGGCTTCTTTGGACAAAAGCTGTGACTACCCGAAGGAAGCGCTGGATGAAATCTGGGAACGGATGCTGTTAAATCAGTTCCACGATATCCTGCCCGGTTCCTCCATCCGTCAGGTTTACGAGGATACCACAGCAGATTATGAAGCCATCGCAAAGAAGGGCGGCAGGCTTTTGGAAAGAGCAGCCTCAGCGCTGGCGGCAGATATTCGGGTAAACCGTGATTCTGTTGTTCTGTATAATACGACAGGCTTTACGAGGGAGGATCTGGTGCACATACCCTATGGGGAGAAGGTCACGCAGGACACGTTTTTTGTGGATGAAACAGGGTTTTTGGAATGCAGTGCGGGAGAGGCCGGCATCCTTGTGTACGTAAAAAATATTCCCGCTTACGGTTATAAGACGCTGCAGATTGCGGAGGCAAAAGAGTGTCCGGCATCTGACGTCAGGGTTGCAGGCAACAGCATCATCACCCCGTTTTACTCGATAGAATTAAATGAAAACGGTGAGATAGTATCCCTTTATGATTTGGAGAATGACCGCCGGATCGACTGCGGCAGACCGATGAATGTGCTGGCGGCGTTTGAAGATAAACCCCAGCGGTTTGATGCCTGGGATATCGATGTTTATTATAAGGAAAAGCCTTACGCACCGTTTGTATTGACAGGCAGGGAAGTGATTGCGGAAAGTGGCCGGACAATCATCCGTCAGCGCTATGCCTTCAATAAATCGAGCCTGTCTCAGGACATGATTCTGTATGCAAAGATCAGAAGGATTGATTTTGTGACAATGGCAGACTGGAAAGAAGAACAGGTATTCTTAAAAACTTATTTCCCCGTGGATGTGCATGCCCGGGAAGCGACATATGAAATTCAGTTCGGCAATTTAAAGCGGCCCACACATACCAACACGGAATGGGATTTCGCACGTTTTGAGGTGCCGGGACATAAGTGGGCGGACCTGTCCGAGGAAGGCTACGGCGTAGCCATCCTCAACGACTGTAAATACGGCTATGACATCCATGAAAATGTTCTGGGTTTATCTCTGATTAAGTCCGCGGTGCGCCCTGATGAGACGGCGGACAGAAAAGTCCATCATTTTACCTATTCTCTGTATCCCCACGCAGGAAATGCAGAGAGCGCGGATGTGACAAAGGCTGCATTAAACTTAAATATGCCCGTTCTGATAAAAGAGATTGCAGGAACAGATACAATGCAAGGCTTTGCAGCAGGTAGTTTTGTTTCCACAGAATGCAGCCATGTGCTGCTGGATACCATCAAGATGTCTGAGGACCGGAAAGCAGTAGTGGTGCGTCTATATGAATATAAAAATGAAAAGGACAGCGATGTCTGCTTGATTTTTGGCAGAACGGTGAAACGGGTGACGGAAACCGACCTTTGCGAAGAGCAGGAAACAGAGATAGAATTATCTGACAACAAAATGCATTTCGGAATCGGCTGTTACGAAATTAAAACATTTAAAATTTATGTATAAAGAAAAGCTGATGTGGGCCGAAGTCCGTACGCTTCGGCCCATGTTGCTTTCAGGCGGGAGAATTTACATGAAATTGTCATTATCCGGACAGAAATGGGAAGTAAAAGGGTACTGGCCGTATGTGCCGGTTAAAGAAAAGAGTATGGAAACAGGGCAGCTCCTGCACGGTGTGACGGACTGGATTGCAGCGAAGGTGCCCGGCGGGGTACATTATGATCTTTGGAAGGCAGGGCTGATCGAAGATCCCTGGTTTGGAAAAAACAGCCTCCACTGTGAGTGGGTAGAAAACCGCTGGTGGATGTACCGCACCACATTCCCGGCCGTGATGGAAGGGTGCAGCCTGCGAAGCAAAAAATGGTATCTGGTTTTTCAGGGGCTTGATTATGAGGCTGAGATTTTTTTCAATGATGAAAACTGCGGAACCCATAAGGGAATGTATGATTCTTTTTGTGTGGATCTGACCGGAAAGCTCAAAGAGGAAAACAAGCTGGTGGTCCTCTTAAAAGGTGTGCCCCGGGAAATGGGTCAGATTGGTTATACCTCCCGGACTTCCACCCAGAAAAGCCGCTTTAATTACAAATGGGATTTCTCCACCCGCTTAGTTAATATCGGCATCTGGCAGGATGTGATATTAAAAACGCAGGCGGAGGCAGCCTTACAGGATTTGTATGTAGATACGGATTATGCGGACGGCAGGGGGATCCTGCACGTGAAGGCGGAGATTACGGATGAGCGGGAACGTAAGGAAAGGCCACTTTGTGTGCGCCTGAATGTCTATGATCCGGATTATGGAAGGGGAGAGAATAACAGTCCCAGCCTGACCAAAACGATATCCCTTACAGACAGCTTTCTGAATGAAACGCTGGCAGTCAAAGAACCTTCCCTGTGGTATCCAAACGGTATAGGCGCCCAGCCGCTGTATAGGGTGGAAGTTGAACTGTGTGAGGAAGCGGACGAGAGCAGCACAATTCTGGACTGCCGGACAATCCGGACCGGAGTCCGTTCTTTTTCCATGGAACAAAACGAGAGGGCGCATGAAAATGCGCTGCCTTATACCTTTGTGATAAACGGAAGGAAAATTTATATCAAGGGTGTCAATATACTTCCGCTGGATCATATTTACGGCAATGTTACCAGGGAACAGTATGCCCATCTGGTTGATGCCATAGTGAATGCCGGAGTGAATCTGGTCCGTGTCTGGGGCGGCGGGCTGATTGAAAGGGAAGACTTTTATGAACTCTGTGATGAAAACGGGATTCTTATCTGGCAGGAATTTATCCAGTCCAGTTCCGGTATTGATAATAAGCCCTGTGAGGATGCTGCTTTTCTGGAACTGCTCAAAAATGCGGCAATAGCGGCGGTAAAAGAGAAGAGAAATCATGTTTCCCTGACGGTTTACAGCGGAGGAAATGAGCTGATGGAAACCCATAACAGTCCCTGTGGCCTGGAAAATAAAAACATTGCCATGCTGCAGGAAATTGTAACCGGATATGACGGGCACAGAGCTTTTCTTCCCACGTCCGCATCCGGACCCAGAGAATTTGTGACACAGGAAAAAGGGGTCAGCCATGATGTACACGGTAACTGGCGGTATGAAGGAAATCCTGACCACTATGTGCTTTACGGGGAGTCGGACAATCTTTTCCACAGCGAATTCGGCATGGACGGAACCTGCAGCGTGAAGAGCCTGCAGAAATTTTTGCCGGAAAGCTCTTTGCGCCCCACACCCATGTCCGGGGATGCCGACTGGCAGCATCACGGCGAATGGTGGGGGACATATTTCAGAGACTGCAGCCTGTTTGGCCCCATAGAAAAAACACCGGACAATCTGGAGCGTTTCACAAGATGTAGTCAGTATGTACAGGCGGAAGGCCTTCGGTTTATTCTTGAGGCGGACAGGAGAAGAGCGTATCAGAACAGCGGTGTCATCATCTGGCAGTTAAATGAGCCCTGGCCCAATGCCTCCTGTACAAATCTGGTGGATTACTATGGAGAAACGAAAACCGCTTATTATCAAATGAAAAGAGCCTATGAGGCCCGTCATATTTCCCTGGATTACCGGACTCTCTGTCTAAAAGCCGGAGAAACTGCCGCTTTTCCCGTGTATGTATCCAATAGTCTGAAAGCATTCAGGGCAATTGCGGCTGTTTATGTGCGAAACAGCGCCGGACAGTTTCTGTATGAAGAAAAGCTGTCGGTGGATGCAGCCGAAAACCAAAGTACAAAGGTTGGAGAAGTGAGATTTCCGGTGCCAGAGGAAGACTTGATTTTTGTGACCGCCATTTTGGAGGCGGATCATACCCTGCTATCGGAAAATACATATGTTTTCGGCACAGAGGAAAAAGAAGTGTTCGCGTCCCTGTTCAAACAGAAAACACAAATAGAAATCCTGTCTGTGAACTTTACAGAATTGCCGGAAAACAGGCGGAGTGCGGTGGTTACTGTCAAAAATACCGGTAAGAGAGCGGCTCTGGATGCAGGCTGCGAACTTATCGGAAATCAGTACTATCTGTTAGGGAAGGACAATGACAGAATCCTGTTCCCGCAGGAAGAAAGAACCTTTATGTTTACATTAATCCCGAAGCACGCAGGCACTTTTCTGGAAAAAGAGAACTATGACGGGACGGAAGAGCCGGCATTTAAGACACACTGGCTGTAGCAGACATCAAACAGGAAGGAAACGGGCATTACCACAGGAGGGAGGTGTCCGGAAAAAGGATGAAAAATGGGACAGTATTATTATATAGAGGAAAACGGAATTCATCTGGTTTTTATGGTTTCCGAAAAGAAAGAAGTTTTTTTTCTTCACTGTCAGAAGAGTGCTTTTAGAGAGACTGTTATTGCAGAAAAGGAGTTGGAAGGATACCGTCTGGTAGAGGTGCAGGCTGCCGGAGAAGATCAGGATGACCATCACGGCGCAAAGTATACGGGAACGTTGCCGGGGCGGCGGCTCCTATTTGAACGGCTTCTGGATGACAGGACTGAAAGGGGCCGCCTCATTACGATTGTACAGAAGGATCCGGTGAGCGGACTTTTCGTAAAGAGCAGATTTTTATTTACAGGTGCGGCAGCGGTGGTGGAGAGCTGGACGGTTGTGGAAAATAGAGGAAATGAGTCCGCAGGTCTTACTTATATTTCCAGTTTTTGCTTAAACGGACTGACCAAATCGGCAGGAGTGCCCTGGGATCAGGCGGCAGAGCTTTCCGTGCCCTCAAATAGCTGGTACGGGGAATTTCAGTGGAAAACCAATACACTGCCTCAGCTTGGTATGTATAAAGTATTTCAGTATTCCACAAAGCGCCTGTGCTATTCGTCTACGGGCACATGGAATTCTTATGAATATCTGCCTATGGGCTATGTGTCAGACACTCTGACCAAAGAGGGCTGGTATTTTTCCATTGTCCACAATGGCTCCTGGCACTGGGAAATCGGGGACAGCAGGGATCAGCTTTATCTGCAGCTTTCCGGTCCCACAGAAGTAGAAAATCACTGGTATCGGGAACTTCTCCCGGGGGAAAGCTTTGAGAGCGTGCACGCGGCGATTGCAATGACGACGGAAAGCTTTGAGGACGCGGTGGCGCAGATGATGGTGTGGCGGCGTACAATGCGGCGGAAAAATGCGGATAATGAAAAGCTTCCGATCATATTTAACGATTTTATGAATTGTCTGGGAGGAGATCCCAGTGAGGAAAAAGAATATCCGTTGATCGATGCGGCAGCGGAAATTGGCTGCGAATATTTCACTATTGATGCAGGCTGGTATGCCCGGGGTTCCTGGTGGTCCAGAGTAGGGGAATGGGAACCGGCAAAGGAACGCTGGCCAAATGGAATTCATAAAGTCCTTTCCTATATCCGGGAGAAAGGGATGATACCGGGACTGTGGCTGGAGATTGAGGTCATGGGTATCCATTGTCCCATTGCGAACCAACTTCCTGACGACTGGTTTTTTATGCGTCACGGAAAACGGGTTATCGATCATGGAAGATATCAGCTGGATTTCCGTAATCCTGCCGTGCGGGAGTTTGCAGACGGCGTGATTAGGCGTTTGGTGGAGGAATACGGAGCAGGATACATAAAGATGGATTATAACATCAATGCCGGAATTGGCACACAGCGGGCGGCCGACAGCGCCGGAGACGGCCTTCTTTCCCATAACAGGGCCTATTTGGAATGGCTGGATCATATTTTCATAATTTATCCTGACCTAATCATAGAAAACTGCGGCAGCGGCGGGATGCGCATCAATGATGCCCTGCTTACCCGGCACAGCATTCAGTCCTCCAGTGACCAGACCGAATATACTGCTTATGCGGCGATTTCAGCGGCGGCTCCTGCCGCGGTGACTCCGGAGCAAAATGCTGTGTGGTCATACCCGTTATTTGACGCGGACTTGGAGCAGACCGCTTTTAATATGGTAAACGCCATGACCATGCGCATTCACCAGAGCGGACATCTGGCCCGGCTGGCGGCGGAAAACAAGGTTTTGATCAAAGAGGCGCTGGATTACTATAAGGGCTGCCGTCATCTGATCGGCAGTTCCTTCCCGTTCTGGCCGCTTGGAATGCCTGCATTTGATGACAAGCGGTTTTCATTGGGATTTTATAACGAAGAATGTGCCCATCTGGCGCTGTGGCGTGTAGAGGATGAAGGGGACTGTGTCATAATCCCGCTGGATGGCTGCAAGAAGAAAATCCGTGAAGTACGGCTTGTGTATCCCAAAGATCTGCCCTGCAGTTGGGAGTACCGGAAAAAAGAAAACTGTCTGGCGGTGAGTCAGCCTGCAAAAAGTGCGCGCCTGTTTCAAATTATTTATGCATAGAGGTACCAACATGAGCAATGTGATTATTATCACTACAGACCAGCAGCGGCGGGATTCCTGCTAAACAGAGAAAGAGATCAGGAGAGGACAATAGAAAACGAATAAGAGGAATGGGAGCATGATAATGGAAAAAAATCAGTATTATATGGTGGGATATACCCATATTGACCCGGTATGGCTCTGGATGCGGGAGGAAGGAATGCAGGAGGTGAAATCCTCTTTTACCTCCGCACTGGACCGGTTGGATGAATTCCCGGATTTTAAGTTCACCCATACCAGTATCGCTTTTCTGGACTGGCTGAAAGAAAACTGTCCGGCACAATATGGAAGGATCCGTAAAAATGTGGAAGAAGGGCGCTGGGAGATTGCAGGCGGCATGTGGGTGGAGCCGGATTGCGATCTTGCTTCCGGAGAGGCCATGATCCGGCATTTCCTTTACGGCAAAAAATTTGTCAGGGAGGAGTTTGGCGTAGAGGTGACGGAAGGATTTAACCCGGACAGCTTCGGGCATGGCGCCAACATGCCTGCGATTTTAAGCGGCTGCGGTATCCGCAGTTATGCCACCTCCAGGCCTGATCCCAAAACGGTAGCGCTTCCGCCCCTGTTTAACTGGAAATCCCCGGACGGCAGCAGCGTGATGACAGAGCGCACCGGAGGGGAGTACATGGCGTGGACAAGACCCGCCATTGAGTTTAACCTCAGCGAAAGCAGACAGCAGCTTTCCGAAATCGGATATGACAAAATGGCCGTATTTTACGGCGTGGGCAATCATGGTGGCGGCCCTACCATGGAAAATATCCGCGCGATTTGTGAACTGCGGGAAGAAACCAGGGATGCAAAACTTGATTTTGCCACTATGGGCGAATTTTTTGACGCGGTAGAATCGGAAAAACTGCCTGTTGTGACAGGGGAACTGGGACGGATTTTTTACGGCTGCTATAGTTCCGATCGGGAAATCAAACAGAATAACAGAAAAGCGGAGTGGACACTGTTAAAAGCGGAAGCGGTTGCAGCGATGGCGGCCAATATGGGGACGGCTTCTTATGTTCATCCGTCTCAAAAGCTGGAAAAAGCCTGGAAGGAGATGCTCTTTAACCAGTTTCACGATGTGCTGGCGGGAACCAGCATCGAACCTGCCTCAGATGCAGCCTGCCGGGAATTCGGGGCGGCCATTGCGGAGGCGGAACATATCATCCGGGATGGCCTGCAGGCGGTTGCCAATGCAGTGGATACCAGAGGGGATGGCTTTCCTCTGGTGTTATATAACCCTACGGGAACGGAGTTTTCCGGCGTTTTTTCGGCCAATGTGTATGTACCAAGGGCGGGGAAAAAGCGGATCCGTTTGCGGGACGATAAAGGAGCGGAAATTCCCTATGCCGTTACGGAGTATAAAAACTGGGCACCAGACAGCAGAAGAACCATTTTATTTGAAACGAAAATTCCGGCATACGGATATACGATCTGCCGGATTATCCACGAAGGTCCCAATCAGGAAAACACAATGCAGGCCCTTGGGGCAACTGAAACAGAACTGGATAACGGCATTCTTAAAGTGACGTTAAACGGCGAAACGGGCTGTCCTTCTTCCATCCTCCGTGAAGGAAAAGAATTGCTTTTAGCGTCTGCCGCAGTCAAAGTATTTTACGATGACCGGGGTGCCTGGGGAGAGAAGATATACGAGGAAAAACTGCTTGGGGCATTCCGCATGACAGGAAGCCGTGTCCTGGAAGCGAACTCCATGCGTTGTATCGTCCGGGTATTTCTGGAATGGGAGCGCTCCGAAATGCGCATTGATTATATCCTGGAGAAGGGCAGCGACATACTGAAAACGGATATTCGGCTGCATAATATGGAAAAGCACAGGCAGATAGCATTTTGCCTGCCGGTAAAGGCAGAAACACCTTCCGTTGTGACAGAGGCTTCGTTCCTTGCAGAAAACAAGATTGATTGTATGGATGTAAACAGAGAGCATTATCAGCACCGGTTTGCGGATATTTCGGATGAAAAAGGAAGCGGCATCGCCCTGTTAAATGACAGCGTATATGCCTGTGCCCAGGCCGGAAATGAATACCGCCTGATCCTTTCCCGCAGCAGTATTCATGCCCGGGGCAACGCAGGCCCTCTTGCAGAAGATTTGGATTACTGTTATATGGATCAGGGAACCTGGGATTATGAACTTCGGCTGATTCCCCACAATACGCCCATTTTTAAGAAACGTCTGTTTGAAGAAGCGGACTTTCTGCATATGCCGGCAGAATATTTACAGGACAGCTGCCATGCGGGAAATAAGTGGCTGGCATCGGACAGTCTGCTGGATTTTGAAAAGGAAAACGTAACCGTCTCCTGTGTCAAACAGAGCCTGGAACATCCTGATGAACTGGTGATCAGAGCCTTTGAGACAGAAGGAAAGGAAGGGACCCTTACGGTTTCCTGTAAAAACCAGAAAGCGCGGATCGATTTTAATCCTTATCAGATTAAAACGCTTCGCCTGACGAAAAAGGGCTTTGCAGGATGTGACATGCTGGAGCGGGTACAAATAGAGGGGTGAGCATAAATCCCGCCGCATAAAGAGCGGCAGATGGTTAAGGAATGAGGAAGCGCCAGAACATAACGGAAAGTACGACTTTATTTAAGAACATAAAATAAAATTGTTGTAGTTTTCAAGATCTTTTGGTATTTCATCAATCAGGATAGGGTATTCATCAAGATTGGCAACCTGAACCATAGTAACAATTCCGTATTTAGTATGATCCAGTAAAAAGTAAGGCTTACTGGAATTATTTAAGGCAAGCAATTTGATAACGCGTTCATTCATATCGTGGTTGGTGATGCCGGATGTAATGGAGAATCCGCTGGCGCCAAGGAAACACTTGTTGAAATAAAGTGTTTTCAAGGTGGCTTCTGTTATAGGGCCAATACATGAATTGGTAGTTTTTTTTATAGAACCGCCGATCATGATGCAGGGAATATCAAGAGCAGTCAGTTGGTTGATATGAGAAATCCCGTTGGAGACAACGGTGATTTCTTTTCCGGCAAGATAAGGAATCATTAAATAGGTGGTGCTGGAGGGATCCAGAAAAATAGTTTCACCGTTTTCTACCAAACCGGCGGCTTTTCTGGCAATGCGTTCTTTTGCTTCTTTGTTCATTTCCAACTTTGTTGAAATAGTAAGTTCAACAGACTTCTGCATCAGGCGGACTCCTCCTCCGTGCAGAAGGGTTATTTTTTTTCCTTTTTCCAGTTTTATTAAATCTCTTCGCAATGTAGAGACAGATATCCGCAGCTCTTCCAAAAGATAATCAGTGGATAAGATTTCATTTGAAGACAGAATTTCCAAAATTTTTTCTTGACGCACAGCGGGAATCATTTAAATTACCTCATTTCTGTTAAGTAGTAAACCAATATAATTGTATTTTATTATAGCACGAAGCGAATATAAAGTGAATAAAATTTCAAAATGTTATGAAAATATATGAAAATATTTGAATCCGAATGTTGCTCTATACACAACTAAGTCAAATTAAAAAGGAGAAGAAAAATGTATGATGAAGTAAATATAAAAAGGTTCGGGAAAAATCCGATTGGCTGTGAAAGGAGATAGTAATGGCAACAATAGCAGATAGAAGTGATTTTACATTGGAACTGGAGTTTACTGGAATATACAGGGAGAACGAGTCCGCGCACAGGGCGGTACGGGAAGCCAGATGTCTGGCATGGCAGCTGCCGCGCATCATACTTGATATAGAAGAGGATGATTTGGTGCCGGGGGGATGCCACTATGGTGCGGTTGGCTTTTCCAGCCAGATTGGCGGTTTTTTATACTATGCCCATGAGGAAAAAATACAGGAGGAAATTGACAGAAGTCAGGATCGTCCGGAATATTGCAGTTTGCTAAAGCAGATGTGCAGCTTTTGGAAAAAAGAAGATTGCAAATCCAGACTGCGGCGGCGTTATAGCAAGAGGCAGCTTCTTGCTATGCCAGCTGATGACTGGGAAGAGAAAAAGGCGGTAACTTATCCGCTTTATCGGATAGCAGGAGGAATTTTGGACTTTCAAAAGCTTCTTTCACTGGGCCTTCCGGGACTTATGGATTTGGTGGAGGAAAAATGCAGTCATGTGCAGCCTGACAGTGAAGAAGAGGGAGTATATGAAGGAATGCGTTTAAGCCTTCAAACACTGCGGGAGATTATACATATTTATGAAAAGAGGGCGGCAGAAAAAGTGGTCCTGTTCGGACAGAGAGAAGATACCCCGGCTAACAAAAGGGCGATTTTGCGGATGCAGGCGATTCAGAAAGCCATGGCATCCATCCAAAAGGAAAAGCCTGTGCATCTTCTGGAAGCTGTGGAATTGTTCTGGATGTACGTACTGGTATCCGAGGTGAGAAATTATGGCCGGATTGACAGTTACCTGGGAGGATTTTATGCAGATGATATTGACAGCGGATATCTCACACAGGACGAAGCCGATCTCATCATACAGAAGCTCTGGGAACGGATGGGAAAACGCCGCACTATTACGGATGGCCGTATTTTTATAGGGGGAAGAGGGCGGAAGGAAGAGAAAAAAGCAGATCGGCTTGCAAAAGCCTGTATCAAAGCTACAAGGAAATTAAAAAATCCAGATCCACAGTTATCTCTGCGGTTTTATCAGGGTATGGATCCTGAAATTCTTCAGATGGCCTATGATGCAATTGGTGAGGGGTGTACCTACCCTATTTTATACAGGGATGAGACGGTTATCGGGGATGTCTGCAAGGCTTTTGAACTGCCGGAGGAAATTGCAGAACATTATGTGCCGTACGGATGCGGGGAATATGTAATAGACCATGCCGGTTTTGGCACGCCAAGCGGTGTGATCAACCTGATGAAAGGGCTGGAACTGTTTTTATATATACCGGGCGTACAGAAAGAACCTGATGCGGAGTATCTGCGGTCAGAAACAGGCAGAAAACGGCTGATGGACCTGCGGCACGAAGCAGGGATTACTCAATGGGCTGAAGAATATGAAACTTTTGATCAGTTTTATAAAGCGTATCAAAAATGGATTTCCTTCCATATAGAAATAATGGCAGAACAGGAAAAGCTGGAATATGATTTCGCAGGGGAGGTCTGCGGCCTGTCCTATCTGTCTATTCTATATGACGACTGTATTGAACGGGGGAAAGGGATTTTTTCCGGTGGTATCCGTTATCTTGGCGGTACCTTGGAAAGCTACGGAAATGTAAATACGGCGGACAGCCTGACGGCCATCAGAAAGCTGGTATATGAACAGAAGCTGATTGGATGGCGGGAGTTATTATGTGCGTTAGATGTTGATTTTAAAGGATATCTTCTGCTTCAGAAAAAGGTGAAGAACTGTCCCAAGTTCGGCAATGATCAGGAAGAAGCAGACAGTATGATGAAAGATCTGCACCGATTTGTCTGTCTGACTGCAAAATCACAGGCAAAGCGGGTGGGGCTGGACAGTTATTTAGTAGTAGTGATTAATAACAGTGCGAATACAACGCTGGGACTTCTTACCGGAGCAGGTGCGGACGGAAGGAAGGCCTGTACGCCTATGGCAAATGCTAACAGCCCACAGGCGGGAGCGGATCGAAACGGAGTAACAGCAGTACTTAATTCCATGCTGCGCATAGATACGGATATTCATGCAGGAGCGGTGCAGAATATTAAGTTCTCAAAGGAAACTTTTAATGATTCCCGGTCTGCGGCAGTTAAAGTAATAGAGAGCTATTTTGAACGCGGCGGGGCACAGCTCATGATTACGGTGGTAGGCCGGGAAGATTTGGAAAATGCCCTGAAACGACCGCAGGACTATATGGGGCTCCTGGTAAGGGTGGGCGGTTTCTCAGCCAGGTTTGTGGAACTGTCTAAAGAAGTGCAGGGTGAAATTTTAAGTCGCAGCTGCTATTAATTTTAGGTATTATAAACACTTGCCGGTATATAACAGCTTTGGAGGAAAAGATGACAGGAGAGATTTTTTCAATAGAGCGATTTTCGCTCCATGATGGTCCGGGGATACGGACAAGCATTTTTTTAAAAGGGTGTTCTTTACATTGTATTTGGTGTCATAATCCGGAAAGCCATGAGAAAGGACCTGTGCTGCAGTATTTGGAGAAGGAATGTGCCGGCTGTTTTGCTTGTGTATCGGCTTGTCCTGTCAATGCTCACTGTTTTGTAAAGGGCCGGCATTTGATTGACCGAAAAAAATGTACGGGCTGCGGAACGTGTAGTCTGGTTTGCCCGGGAGATGCATTGAAGATTTGGGGCAAAACTTATAGGATCGAGGAAGTTATGCAGGTGATTTTAAAGGATGCCTCCTATTATGGAACAGATGGAGGGGTCACCCTTTCCGGCGGAGAACCGCTTTTGCAGCCGGAATTTGCTGCAGAACTATTAAGAGAATGTAAAGACCGGGGAATCGGGACCTGTGTGGAAACCGCGGGATGTGTACCACAAGAAGCCTTTTATAGAGTTCTGGATACCACGGATTTATTTTTGTATGACTATAAGCTCGACAGTCAGGATCAGATGAACCGTTATACCGGGGGAAGTCTGAAAAGGGTGATGGAAAATCTGGAGCTGCTGGTGAAACATAAAAAAAGAGTGGTACTGCGCTGTCCCATCATACCAGGAATTAATGACACGCAGGAACATATTGAGGCAATCGCAGCGCTGGCGGACAGATTTTCATTAAACAATATCGAAATCATGCCATATCACGGGTATGGTGAAGATAAATGGAGGCAGGCAGGAAAAAAATATGTGCTTTCGGGACTTCCCAATATGGGAAAAGAAACGGCGGCGCTCTACCGGGAAAAGATATATGCCTTCAGGAAAAAGACAGTGTAAACCTCACCCACGAAATTCCAAACAGAAAGTTACGCTTGCGGTATTATATAAGAGTGGTATCCTGTATTTATAAGTATTACCGGAAATGGAGTACCGCTATATTGCCGGTTTCAGGGGGAAGCGAATTATGGGACAATCCGACAAAAGACAGGAAGACTTCTGGTTCACCCTGCTTCGCAGGGAGGAGGAACGTGCGCTGTGGCATCCGGAGCTGGAACTGATTTTTGTGTTAAAAGGGACGGGCCGGGTGTGCCTGACACAGAACGGGCCGGTATACCGCATCAATGAGGGGGATATTTTTGCCGTCAACAGCTTTCAGATACTGGAGCTTGAGCTGGACGGGGATGCGTATGCGCTGTCGCTGTCAATTTCCCTGCATTATCTGACCTCCATCAGTCCGGAGCTGCTCAGCCATAAGGTAAACTGCCGCTCCTTCCTGTATCCGAAGGACAGGCAGGGGCTCTATGATGTGCTGCGCCGGAATCTGGCGCGGGCTTTTCAGGCACAGTATAAGTATGAGATGAGGCAGTCGCTTTCATTAAAGAACCGGATTGCAGCGCTGCTTGAGAATCTGGTTCAGTATTTCCGGGAGGAAGAGGAACCGCAGCCGGAGGGCGGCAGCTGGGAACGGCTGAAGCCGGCTATTGATTACATCCAGAACAACTACAGGGATCCGATTACTCTGGAGGATTTGTCGGAGCATACCTTCCTGAGCCGTACCTGCATTTCACACAGCTTCCGCAGGTATTTGGGCGTGTCCTGTATGGAATATCTGGCGCGGGTACGTATCTGCCATGCAGTCCGGATGATGTACGGCAGGGAAACGCTGACGGAGATCGCTTATAACAGCGGCTTCCCCAACGTGAACGCCATGATTAAGGCGTTTAAGCAGTATCGTGGAATGACACCGGGAGAATACCGGAAGCAGGCCGCGCAGCCGCAGACAGCTTTGCAGCCGGCGGCGGAGGAGCCGGATGAAATGAACCACGTTTTCTCTTCTCTGATGAATTATGCGCTGGAAGATCCGGAGGTGAAGCAGCCGAAAGAAACGGTACGGGAACTGATGATAGATCTGGAGGGCAGGAAACCGCGCATTACCCAGCACTGGAAGCGGATTATGAATGCCGGCTATGCGAGAGAACTGCTGGACGGAGCGAGACAGCAGGAAATAATTCTGCTGCAGAAGCAGATAGGATTCGAGTATATCCGGGTAAAGGGGATTCTTGATGATGATATGTGTCTGCTTCGGACGGATATGAATGGAAACAGGGTGAAAAATTTTACCTATGTGGATGAGGCCATCGATTTTATTGTGTCTGCCGGGGCAAAGCCCATGGTGGAGTTAAGCAGTATGCCCAGGCTTTTGGCGCGCAGTGTATCCATTTCGTCCATGCGGGCGGGAGTATTCTCCTATCCGGAATCCCTGGAAGCGTGGAGGGATCTGATTCAAAGCCTGCTGGAACATCTGGCAGAGCGCCACGGCAGGGAACGGGTGCGGGGATGAGATTCATGGTTCACTGCTTATGCAGGCTGATCGGGTTGTAGATTTGATTTACTTAAAATATATGAAAGCTGAAATTTCGTATTCCAATGTGACAAGGATAGAAACATATCCGCTTCCTAAGTCAGCAGTCAGAGAAGCTGTTTACAATGCTATTATTCATTCCAATTATGCTGCGTTAATCCCAATTCAAATTCGCATTCATGAGGATGGCTTATATATTAGCAATGACTGTATTTTTCCGGTTGGTTGGACAGTAGAGACATTGATGCAGCGTCATCGTTCCCAACCTTACAATCCGAATATTGCGAATTGTTTTTTTCGTGCGGGATATGTGGAAACTTGGGGACGTGGAACTGAAAAGATTTGTGAGGCATGCAAACAGTATGGAGTGCCTATGCCGGAATATACATTGCATCTGGAAGATATTATGGTAAAATTTACTCATTTAAAGAAATCTAAAGTGCCAGATAAACAAAATGGCACTTTAAGTGGCACTTTGTTTGGCACTTTAGAAGAAAAAATATTGACCATAATCAAAGAAAATCCTAAGCTGACACAGGTTCAAATAGCGGTTTTATCGGGCAGTTCTGAACGTTCTACGAAACGCCTGATGAAGACAATGGTTGAAACTGGAAAAATAGAACGCATAGGAGGACGCAGATATGGCTATTGGAAGGAAAACACCAAGTCTGACAGTTAAGTGAACATGATGAAAACAAAGAAAGCAAGAAATGCGCAGATATATTTGCAGGAATATTTTACAGGCCGTGTTGACAAGTCTTTTTATCCGGAGCGAGATAAGGATATCTTATATTGGGATTTTTTGAGAGAAGTATGCGAAACAGTAAAAGCTCAGATTGAATTTAAACACCGTTTCCCTTTCATGGTAATCTGCAACAGCGACAATAACTTTAAACGAAGTCTGATAAATTTCAATTTGGATGAAGTCCTGAAATGAGCGTAAAAGCAAAATGGAGAATGTTGGTTGATAGTTTGATGGTGGTACTTATACCGCTGCTAATGACATATTCCTTAATCGGCGAAACAGCACACGAGTGGTTAGGCGTGATGATGTCCCTGCTTTTTGTTGATCATTATCTGCTAAATTGCTACTGATTCAAAGGACTGGTAAAAGGCAGATGGACTGCATTACGAATTTACCAGACTATCGTCAATATTCTCCTTTTGCTATGTACGCTCGGCTTAATCATCAGCGGCATAGCGCTTTCACACACTGAAATTTCGTTCCTGCCAATAGAGGGCGGTGGGAGTTGGGGGAGGACGCTCCCTTTATTAACCTCGTATTGGGGGTTGTGTTGATGTCCTTTCACTTAGTTCAGCACTGGAGCATGATTCTAAACAGGGTTCGGTGTTCAGCGAAACTCCCCGTTATATTACGAGCAGGATATAGACTGGTTCGTTATCGGGTAAATTCTATTTCGAAGAAACAGAAACTGATTTTCTGCTGCCCTAATTCGAAAAAATCGTTATAATAATTTTGTTTTAGCATGGTTCCATGGATGAAATTTCAGTGACAGGTATGATTTACATAAATCATACCTGTCACTGTGTAGGACTAGCTATTTTCCGATAACCCCGTAGTTACATGAGAGTATTGCCAGTTCTTGTTACTCGACTAACAGATTGCTTACTGCAAAAATACGAAATACCGAATAAATTTATTGCTAAAATTATATATAATTTAGTGACTTTATATGTTAATCTGCGTCTATTACATCCACTTCAGTAATTCTGAATGTAGCTAACATATGTATACCCATATCTTGTACTAACGAATATTTTTTACGTGGTTCAACAGTACCTTCTACATTATTTGCCCAACCGCCAAGATTAATGATTATATTAGTAGCTCCATCTACAGTAAAACTGGCGTTTTCGCCATGTTTACCTTCCCACAATGCTTTACCGCTTGTATCATATACAAGTGCCTTGCGGGAAGAAAACAGTCCGACAACCCCTTCTACAATATTATTTGGCATTTTAATCCGGACAATACCTGATGTAGCTACTTCATCCAACGGACAGCCGCAGTTAATACAGACTTTTGCTTTATCGCTGATTTCTTTTCCACATTCGGGACATTTAATTAAAGCCATATCAATTTCCTCCTCATAAGAAATGTTTGAAATAAAAAAAGTAATGTTTTAAAATAAAACTAATACATTTTTCCTCTTTTTATGTTAGTATTATTTTACTATATATCTGTTTAAAATACTACTATAACTTTGCGAATATAATAAGAATTGCCGTAGGTTCAATGATATTTAAAATAATACAGAAAGCAGGTGAACGAATGAGGCTATGTATTGCAGGAGCCGGAATAGAGCAGAAAATATTCATATTCAGGAGGAAGAAAAATGACTATTCCGGCAAAAAAAAGATATCCGCGCTCCGGTGACAGGCAGACGGTGTATCTGGATGCAGTGGTAACAGATCCTGCCATAGAAATCGGGGCATATACGATGTACAATGACTTTGTCAGAGATCCGGTTGATTTCGAAAAAAACAATGTACTTTATCACTATCCGGTTAATAAAGACCGTTTGATCATCGGCAGCTTCTGTTCTGTTGCGTGCGGGGCAAAATTTATATTTACCAGTGCAAACCACACCATGACTTCCCTGTCAACCTATCCCTTTCCGCTTTTTTATGAGGAATGGGATTTACCGGTTGCCCAAGTCACTGAAGCATGGGATAACAAAGGCGATATTGTGATCGGAAATGACGTATGGATAGGTTACGAAGCGGTCATCCTGTCCGGCGTCCATATAGGAGATGGGGCTATCATTGGAACAAGAGCCGTTGTTACCAGGGATGTGGAACCTTATACAATCGTGGGAGGTGTTCCGGCAAAGCCGATCCGCAGGCGGTATGCACAGGAGGTTATCGATCTTCTGGAGGCTGTCCGTTGGTGGGATTTGCCGCGGGAAGAAATCAGGAGGCTGCTCCCGGTTCTTAGAAAAGGGGATGCGAAGGAGCTGGCTTGTGCGCTTGGTAAGCTGTAGGTAACTCGTTTTTGGGGGAGAGGAAAAAATCCGATACAGGGCCTCTCCCCTTGCGGCTTCTTATTCCGGGATGGTACGGCACCGCCGCAGTCATTCCCGAAAGAGGCGGTATTAGTAAAAGGATAAATAAGGAAGGAGAATTTTTGGCAGCTTTAGGCAGGCGGCCTAAAAGTTCTCTTTTTTTATTGTTCAAATCCCTTTGCAGATTCCAAATAAAGGGATTCCAAATAAAAATACTTGACTTTAACGCAGCGTCATGGTTTAGACTACAGTTATTCAGGATAACCGGTTATATGAATGAAAGGAAGGGAAAAAATGCAAATGAAGATCAATGAGGCGGCCAGGCTGACAGGGGTTACGATACGTACGCTTCACTATTACGATCAGATAGGCCTGCTGCGGCCGGAAACGGTAACGGAAACCGGATACCGGCTGTATGGGGATAAGGATATGGAACGGCTTTCCCAGATCCTGTTTTTCCGGGAACTGGATTTTTCCCTGGCGCAGATTAAGGAAATGCTGGATTCCCCTTCCTTTGACCGTAAAGAGGCGCTGCGTGCGCAGCATGAACTGCTGGTGAAAAAAAAGGAAAGGCTGGAGAAGCTGATCGATTTGACAGAACGGAGAATGGGAGGAGATAAGGAAATGAGTTTTCAGGAGTTCAGTATGGAAGATATTGATCGTTGTAAGGAGAAGTATGCCGAAGAGGTAAAGGAGCGCTGGGGAGGAACCAGGGCCTATGACGAGAGCAAAAAAAAGACGGACGGCTACAGCCCTGAAAAATGGGAACAGCTGATGCAGCAGAGCAACTCTATTATGCAGGCCTTTGCGGACTGCAGGGATCTGGAACCGGGATCCGGGCAGGTACAGGAGCTTGTGGCCAGATGGCAGGATTTTATCAGCAGCAGCTATTACGAATGTACGGATGAAATTCTGGAAGGGCTGGGCCTGATGTACACAGCAGACGAGCGCTTCCGTAAGAATATTGACCAGTTCGGCGAGGGTACGGCGCAGCTTATGTCCAGAGGTATCGCCTGCTATATACAGAATAAAAAGAACCGCTGATAAGCAAGTCGGTTGCCGTCCGCCCTGCCGTCTGTGCCCCGCGGCAGCTGAATCCATTTAAAAAGTCCGCAGGATATTTTCTATCCTGCGGCTTTGTGTTATTCTGGGGAGAGAAAGCGAGGGAAAGAAATGACAATAGATATGGAAAAGCTGATAAAGCTGGTTAAGGAAACGCAGCCTCTGCTCACCAATGAAAAAGCAGCGGCTCAGGTGACCGTAAAAGGGATATCCGATTATGTGACCCAGGTGGACTTTCAGGTACAGGAGTTCCTGAAGGAAAGGCTGCGGGAGGAATGGCCGGAAATCCAGTTTATGGGGGAGGAAAAGGATAACAGTGAGATCGATTTTGACGGTGCCGTATGGATTCTGGATCCGGTGGACGGAACCACCAATCTGATCCATGATTTCAGGAACAGCGCGGTATCCCTGGGACTTTGTGACAGAGGGGAAATGGTGTGCGGCGTGGTTTACCAGCCCTTTACGGATGAGGTTTTTCATGCGCAGAAGGGGAAAGGGGCTTTCCTGAACCGGAAACCCATCCATGTCAGCGCGTCGGCTTCCATGGGGGAAAGCCTGATTTCCATAGGAACTACCCCCTATGAACATGCATATGCGGACCGCAATTTTGCCATCTTTAAAAAGGTGTTTCTGGATTGCCAGGATATCCGGCGTATCGGTTCTGCGGCAATTGAACTGTGCTTTGTGGCCTGCGGCCGCCTGGAAGCCTTTTTTGAAATGAATCTGAAGCCATGGGATTTTGCGGCCGGACTGTTGATTATTGAAGAAGCAGGCGGGACGGTTACGGATTTTGAAGGCGGAAGGCCCTTGCCCTGGGAAAAAGGGAATATTGTGGGAAGTAATGGGAAAATAGGGCGTATACTGGTGGAACAATATCTTAATTAATGCTACAATTATAATACAGGCTGACCAGCCGGAAGGGAGGTACGGATAAGATGCTTGCTAAGTTAACCGCAGTTACAATGGGAATGGTACTTTCCTTGAACGGGGTGGAACCGGCCCTTCCGCCGGAGGGCCGGCTGCCGGAGAGGACACGGAAGCAGGAGTCCTGCGAATGGGTGCCGGTGATGAAGGAAGATCAGAAGATTGCCCGGCCCATGGGAAGCAGCTATGATATCATGCAAGAGGATGCCTATGGCTTCAACGTCTCCGGTCAGTGGACTACAGGGCCGGGACCTGACGGCATTCCCTGGGGAATCTGGTTTGCCAAGTCCGACGCAGTCCTTCTTGTGGATGTCAGGCCCGCCGTAACGGAGGGGTTCCTGTTCGTCGAAGAATGGGAGGATACCCAAATAGAACTGGAGCGTACAGCCAGGGAAAACCTGGGTTCCGAACTGGACAGTATCCGTTTTTATACCAGGGAAAGCGGCGGCGGGGATTTGATATATGCCATGGATTATTCCTGTATCAGGGAAGGGCAGAGATGGTATGTGACCGCCTGCTACCGCTTCGGTGACAGCTATATCGGAGAGTTTATAGGGGTGAATCCCTATTCGGCGACGGACTGCAGGGAAGTGACCGTGGGAGCGGCCTCCTCCTTTCGGGAATTGGGAAAAAGTGCCAAAAGGGAAGGGACGGACAGCCCGGATAAGAATGGATGGCCGTACCCGTTTCTGCATAATCCCTTCGCTATAACCACATACTATATGGATGAAGAAATCCCGCCGGCACCCTCCGGAGAACGCAGGGCGGATGATTACGAAATCAAATGGAAGGACGAGGGAATGGAGACTATCCTGCGCGCCCTGCTTGGAAAAAAGAGCGGGCCTGTGATGTCAAGCGATCTGGATCGATATGAATCGCTGTATATCGTAGGCTGGCTGGGGGATTTTTACCGGGTGGGACTGGGAGATCATATGATGGAAATCCCTGCGGAAGGAATTGCTATCCGGTCATTGGAGGATGTGAAAGAGTTCCGGAACCTGACCTCCCTGACGGTACAGGTACGGGACCTGTCGGATTTATCGCCTCTGGCCTCCCTGGAGGGCCTAACCTATCTGAATCTGCTGGTATCCCCCAAACTGTCCACGCTGGACTGGCTGCAGGGAATGACCGGCCTGGAAGAGCTGATGATGTGGGGGGAATCCTATCCGGAAATCAAGGATATCCGGGTGTTTGAAGGGATGGAAAGCCTCACCTCGGTCATGATTATCCTGCCCTCCATTACAGATATTTCCGTGTTTGCGGGCCTGCCGAAGCTGGAAACCCTCTGGATAAACTGCAATAAAAACGCAGATATTACACCGGTAAAGGAAGCGGATCAGATCAAAAGCCTGATGGTCAACACGGAAGAAATCCGCTGAAGCCGCCCCCTGTGCCGCCCTGTGGGTGTGAACAGTAATGATTCGGTAAAATTACCAGTTCACAGGGGCGGAAAATGTTGCTATAATAACGAGAGTCAAATACCCTGCCACACACAAATACAAGAATGAACCGACAGCTAGTTAAGGTAAGGAGGAATACAGGAGAGGGTTCCCTGTAAGTAAACTTATGAAACGTATGAATAAGCAATGGAAAAGACAGTTTCTGGCCCTGGCCCTTTGTGTCAGCAGTCTTTTTACCCTACATGTAAATGCGGCGAAACCCCAGGCGGATACGGTGGATGCAGCGGGAAAAACGCAGACGGAATCCGTACAGCAGACAGAAGCGGCCGGTGATATATGGCAGCAGCAGGCGGAACTGGAGGCGGCAAATGCGGAAGCATACCGCAAAGCCCAGGAGGAATTCGCAGCCCAGCAGGCGGCATATCAGCAGGCTTTGCTGGAGCAGCAGGCGCGTGCGCAGCAGGAAACCAGGGAGCAGCAGGAACGTGAGGAAGCCGCAGCCCAGGCCGCCCTTCAGCAGAGCCTGACGGAAGCGGCACTGGCCGCACAGCAGGAACAGGAAGCCGCAGCCCGGCAGGCAGCAGACCTTGCCGCCAGGCAGGCCCAGGCGGAAGCGGCCGCAGCCCAGGCGGCGCAGTCCCTGCAGACACTGCCCCAGGACGGGACGATTGCCAACGGGCGTCTGATTGCCGCAGGTCTCTTGTCCGCTCCTATCGATTCCCCGTTAAAAGGAAAGAGCCTTTCGATTCTGGGAGACAGCATATCCACCTATCAGGGGTATATCCCCTCCGGTTATGCCTGTTTTTATCCGGAATCCGGGAACGATGTGAAGGAGGTGACCCAGACCTGGTGGATGCAGGTGCTCTATAATACGGGCATGCGCCTTGCGGTGAATGGTTCCTATTCTGCCAGCTCCGTATGCGGGGATTCCCAGGCGGAGGATTCCAGCGCCGGCTGCAGTGACCGGCGGATTAAGGAACTGGCCGGGGCGGACGGTATGCCGCCGGATGTGATTCTGGTATATCTGGGTGCCAATGATTTTTTCCGCTGTATGGATCTGGGAAAATTTGAAGGCATCACGGGCCGCGGTGAAAAATATTATACCAATTTTACGGAAGCCTATGAACGCATGATCCAGAAGCTTCTGAACACCTACCCCACATCCCGTATTTACTGCATGACCCTGATTGAAGCCAATTCCGGGGATCATCCCAGAATCAACGAAAAGGGAAATACGATTGCGGACTTCAACGGGCGCATCAAAGAAATTGCCGCTGCTTATGGACTGCCGGTGATCGATGTGCATAACTGCGGCATGGAGGTTTATGAACTGAATCATTATACCAGTGACGGGACCCATCCCAACAAAGAAGGGGCCGCCAAAATGGCCAACTATGTAACCGCGATGCTTCTGCAGACCGCATAGGGGATGCAGGCAAAGCTCCGTTTGGCATGTGACTGGGGAATCAGGAGGATCGGATGGTATCTGTTCTTTGCTTGCTCTTGGTTTTGATTTACTTATACAGGCATCATTTATACAACAAGCTGGACAGACGGAAGCTGTCACACAGCTCTTATTATGATGTGACCTTCGGCGGGGAACAAAAATGCAGCGATGAGGTGGTTCGCATCCTCAGGGATGTGGGCGGCTATAAAAAAATAGTGGTAAACTGGCATTACGTGGAAAATGGTGAACCTGCCTGTGCCGATGTGATCCTGCTCCATGAAACCGGGATTTACGTAGCGGAGGCCAAGGATTACCAGGGATGGGTATCCGGGAATCCCGAGGATGAATACTGGGTGCAGACCCTGTGCGGCAGCCAGCTGACTTCCTATAAAAACTACTTTTACAATCCCCTGCTAAAAAACAGCGCGTGCATACGCGCCCTGCAGAAGGAACTGCCCGATATGAAATGGCTGCCCTTCTTTTCCCTTGCCATCTTCGGAAATGCATGTGAGCTGGAAAACGCCGGTCTTTCGGATAATACATCCAAAATCATTCTGGTGCGTCAGCTTTCCTATACTATTTACGGGATGGTGCGCAGTGCCAGGAAATTCCTTGCGCCCCAGGTGATAGATGAAATCTATGACAGACTGCAGGTGCTGCCTTCGACGGAAACAGCCGGAGGAAAGTATTCCGGTCTTGACAAAAAGGCAGACTTTTATTATAGTAAAAAATAATCGGCGGCAGGCGGAAGGATTAGGTTCTTTCTCCGGTTTGGGTATGGCGCCGCCGCATCCCTTATGATATATCCGCAAAAGATGAGGAAAAAGAGGAGTACGCATAAACACCCGGCAGAGAGGGAGTCCCGCAGGCTGAAAGGACACCCGGAGGAATGGTATGCGGAAGGTAGCTTTGGAATCGGAGGCCTGAACAGGCGGTGTTCCTGCCGGTAGGGCTTCCCGTTTTATCCCCGTTAAAGGATTCAATGAGACCGGATTTTTGTCCGGTGAACAAAGGTGGTACCGCGTAAATACGCCCTTTGCCGTAGGAACGGCAGAGGGCTTTTTGTATGTCGCGGGCAAAGGGCCGGACGGATGGCCCCGCAGAGCGCGGCAAGCGCTGTTTTTGACTGGAGCACGGCTGAGGCCGTTTATGCGCCGCAGGCGCAGAAGGGAGTAAGTATGAACAAAGAATTGGCAAAAACCTATGATCCTCACGGTATTGAGGACCGATTGTATGAGAAGTGGATGGAAAAGAAATATTTCCATGCTAAGGTGGATCGGAGCAAAAAGCCCTTCACCATCGTGATGCCCCCTCCGAATATCACGGGACAGCTCCATATGGGACATGCCCTGGACAATACCATGCAGGATATCCTGATCCGTTTTAAAAGAATGCAGGGCTACAATGCGCTCTGGCAGCCGGGAACGGATCATGCCAGCATCGCAACGGAAGTTAAAATCATCGAGAAGCTGAAGGAAGAAGGCATTGACAAGCACGATCTGGGAAGAGAAAAATTCCTGGAAAGAGCCTGGGAATGGAAAAAGGAATACGGCGGAAGGATTACCGGACAGCTCCGGAAGCTGGGTTCCTCCTGTGACTGGGACAGGGAACGCTTCACCATGGATGAAGGCTGCAATAAGGCGGTTACGGAAGTGTTCTGCAAAATGCATGAAAAAGGCTGGATTTACAAAGGCAGCAGAATCATTAACTGGTGTCCTGTCTGCAATACCTCCATATCCGATGCGGAGGTGGTTTACGAGGAACAGGCGGGCCATTTCTGGCATATCAAATACCCGCTCCTGAATGCGGACGGATCGCCCAGTACCACGGAGTTCCTGGAGTTTGCAACGACACGTCCGGAAACCATGCTGGGGGATACCGCGGTGGCGGTGAATCCGGATGACGAACGGTATACCGCTCTTATCGGAAGGAAGGTGCTTCTTCCCCTGATGAACCGGGAAATCCCCATCGTGGCGGATTCCTATGTGGATATGGAATTCGGCACCGGCGTGGTAAAAATCACCCCGGCCCATGACCCTAACGACTTTGAGGTGGGAAAACGCCATAACCTGCCTGAAATCAATATTATGAACGATGACGCCACCATCAGCGAAAACGGCGGGAAGTTTGCCGGTATGGACCGTTATGCAGCCAGGGCCGCTATCGTAAAGGAACTGGAAGAAATGGGGCTTCTGGTGGGAATTGAAGATTACAGCCACAACGTGGGAACCCATGACAGATGCAAAACTACGGTGGAGCCTCTGATTAAGAAACAGTGGTTCGTGAAAATGAACGAGCTGATCAAACCGGCGGTGGAGGGCGTGAAAAACGGGGATATCCGCCTGATACCGGAGCGCATGGACAAGACCTACTTTAACTGGACGGATAACATCCGTGACTGGTGTATTTCCAGACAGCTGTGGTGGGGACACCGGATTCCCGCCTATTACTGCGACGAATGCGGGGAAATCGTGGTGGCGGCTCAGATGCCTTCTGTCTGCCCGAAATGCGGCGGAACCCACTTTACCCAGGATCCGGATACCCTGGATACCTGGTTTTCCTCCGCCCTGTGGCCCTTCTCCACGCTGGGATGGCCCGAAAAAACCGAAGATCTGGACTATTTTTATCCTACGGATGTCCTTGTTACCGGCTACGATATCATTTTCTTCTGGGTCATCCGCATGATCTTTTCCGGTTATGAGCAGATGGGGGAAAAGCCCTTCTCCACCGTGCTTTTCCACGGGCTTGTGAGGGATTCCCAGGGCAGGAAAATGTCCAAATCCCTTGGGAACGGGATTGATCCGCTGGAAATTATTGATCAGTACGGTGCCGACGCGCTGCGTCTCACCCTGATTACCGGTAATGCCCCCGGAAATGACATGCGCTTCTATTATGAAAAGGTGGAAGCCAGCCGTAACTTCGCCAATAAGGTGTGGAACGCGTCCCGCTTCATTATGATGAATATGGATGGCAAGACCATTCCTGCCGATGCGGATAAAAAGCTCCAGCCTGTGGATAAATGGATCCTTTCCAAGCTGAACCGTGTGGTAAAAGAAGTGACAGACAACATGGAGAACTTCGAACTCGGCATTGCGGTACAGAAGATATATGATTTCATCTGGGATGAATTCTGTGACTGGTATATCGAAATGGTGAAGCCCAGGCTTTACGATACCGATGATGCCGACAGCCAGGCAGCCGCTCTCTGGACGCTGCAAAATGTGCTGCAAAGCGCATTGAAGCTGCTGCATCCTTTCATGCCTTTTGTAACGGAAGAGATTTTCTGCACCCTTCAGGAAGAAGAGGAATCCATCATGATTTCCCGGTGGCCGCTGTACCGGGAGGACTGGAATTATGCCGCGGAGGAAAAGGATATTGAAATCATTAAAGAGGCTGTGCGCGGCATCCGTAATGTAAGAAGCTCCATGAACGTACCGCCCAGCAAAAAAGCAAGGGTGATTGTGGTGAGCGCCAGTGCGGATATCGTTAAGGCGTTTACGGAAGGAAAGCTGTTCTTTGGTTCCCTGGCCTACGCTTCCGATGTGACCGTCCAGGCGGATCGGTCCGGCATCGCGGAGGATGCGGTTTCCGTAGTGATTGCGGGGGCGACCTGCTACATCCCGTTTGCGGAATTAGTGGATATTGCCCAGGAAATAGAGCGTCTGGAAAAAGAGGAAAAGAAGCTGCAGGGAGAACTTGCCCGTGTCAATGGCATGCTCAGCAATGAAAAGTTCCTGTCCAAGGCGCCGGAGAGCAAGATAGCGGAAGAAAAAGATAAGCTGGATAAATATACCCGGATGATGGAACAGGTAAAAGAGCGGCTGGATGCATTGAGATAATCCAATACCCTGCCGTGGACAAAGCTTTAACCGGCAGATTATCATATGACAGGGCGGAGGCAGCAGGCGGAAAGCGATTTCCGGCCGTGCTTTCCGCCCCTTGCCTGTCCCGGAAAGGGGGAACCCCGCCGGGAGGGAAGGACACAGGTAAAGGAAGATGAGGGAAAATAAGAGATACGGTTACGAAGAAGCGGTGGATTATGTGCTTCAGATTCCGAAATTTACGAAGAAAAATACGCCGGAGGATACCCGAAGGTTTTATGAATATCTGGGAAGGCCCGGAGAGCGCTCCGGGCTTATCCATGTGGCAGGGACAAATGGAAAAGGGTCCGTCTGTTCTTATATCGATTCCGTGCTGGAGGAAGCCGGTTACCGCACGGGGCTGTTTACCTCTCCCCATCTGGTGGACGTAAGGGAACGGTTCCGGCTGAAGGGTGAAATGATATCCACAGAGGATTTTGCCCGGGTGTTTAATCAGGTGCTGGAAAATGTGGAAAACTTTTCTGAAAAATGCGGGAACGGTGCATATCATCCCACGTTTTTTGAAATGCTGTTTTTTATGGCGATGCTATGGTTTCAGGAAAAACGGGCAGACTATATTATATTGGAAACCGGAATGGGCGGAAGGCTGGACGCCACCAATGTAATCGCCCATCCGTGTGTTACGGTGATTACCCGCATCGGCCTGGATCATACGGAATATCTGGGAAACAGTAAGGAAGAGATCGCCGGGGAAAAGGCGGGAATCATCAAAAAAGGCGTGCCTGTGGTGTTCTGGGAACAGGAGGAATCCGTGAACCGGGTCATTGTCGAAAAGGCGCGCGGCTTGTCGGCGGAAGTGATTCCTGTGTCAGAAAAACAAGTTATTTTCTTTAAATTTAAGAATAAAACCGTTGATTTTTCCATGCGCTCTGAGTATTATGGATATATTAGGGCCAGCCTGCCGACGGCTGCTGTATACCAAAAGGAAAACGCAGCCCTGGCCATACGTGCCCTGGAGGTGCTGGGACGTACCTGTCCTTTGACCAGGCAGCAGGTGGAAGCCGGATTGTCCCATGCTAGATGGGAAGGCCGGATGGAAGAGGTCCTGCCGGGCGTCTTTATCGATGGTGCCCATAATGAAGACGGTGTGCAGGCTTTTCTGGACAGCGTCCGGGAGGACGGATGCCGGGGGAAAAGACACCTTTTGTTTTCCGCCGTTTCGGATAAACGGGTGGAGGCCATGGCCGGGCAGATCGCGGAAAGCGGCCTGTTTGATGATATTGCCGTAACCAGGATTGACAGCGCCAGGAGCCTGACGCAGGAGCAGCTCCTTTCCCTTTGGAAGGGAAAAAACCATGCCAGGCTTTATAACAGCCCGGAGGAAGCGTGGGAAGCGCTGCTGCGGGAAAAGGAAGGGCCTGATATCGTGTATGCCGCCGGTTCCCTGTATCTGGCAGGCCAGCTGAAGGCATACCTGAGTAAACTCTAAAACTGTGAACAGCCCGTAGTACAGGAGGACAGCAGTATGATAGATTTTGAAGAAGAATTAAAAAAATTTCATCCCAGCCTTGAAGTAGACGAGGTGGAGGAAGCCATATACAACCACGATTTAACAGACCTGACGGATTTGCTGGTAGAGATAGAGAAGAGCAGAAAAGCAGATAAAAACAGACAGGAATAGAGGAACGCCGATATGAATTGTTATAATTGTGGTGTGGAGCTTACGGAGCACGATTTTTGTACGAATTGCGGTGCCGATGTGGTGCATTACAAAAAAGTCATCAGCGTTTCCAATTTTTATTATAATGATGGCCTGGAGAAAGCAAATGTACGGGATTTGTCAGGTGCAGTTGTCAGCCTGACGGAGTGTCTTAAGCTGAATAAATTTAATATTGATGCGAGGAACCTGCTGGGGCTTGTCTATTTTGAAATGGGCGAAACCGTGGATGCCTTGAGTGAATGGGTGATAAGCAAGAACCTGAAGCCGGAAAAAAACATTGCCGATGCTTATATTGAGTCCGTGCAGAACAGCCCGAGCCAGCTGGAAAGCCTGAACCAGGCGATCAAGAAATTTAACCAGGCGCTTGTTTACTGCAGCCAGGGGAGCCTGGATCTGGCGCTGATACAGCTGCGCAAGGTACTTTCCGTCAATCCGAAGTTCCTGCGCGCCCACCAGCTCCTTGCCCTTCTGCATATGCATAATGAGGATTGGGAGAAGGCCAAACGGGAACTGGTAAAATGCAACAGGATTGATATCGGCAATACGCGCACCCATCGTTATATGAAGGAAGTGAATGCCGCCCTCAATGTGGATGACGGCCTGAAAAGCGGCCATAAGGCCACTAAAAATGAAGATGTGATCAAATACCAGAGCGGCAACGAAACCATTATCCAGCCGCTGGCGGTAAAGGAGCCGGGAAAGAACTATACCGGCCTTCTGTACCTGCTGGGCGGTGTGGTAATCGGTCTCGCGGTGGCGCTTACCCTCATTCTCCCCGGAAGGCTGCAAAGCCTTAAAGCGCAGCTGAACGAAGAAAGCAGAAGCGTGGGAGAACAGCTGGATAAGAAAAATACGGAGCTTACGGATATGCAGAAGCAGCTGGATGCCCTTACGGCAAAGAATGCGGATCTGAGTTCCGAACTGGAAGCCTATGCGGGAACCGACGGAACACTCCAGACAGTGGAAGATCTGCTGAATGCGGCTTATACCTATCTGGACACACCGGACGACATGGAAAAGATATCCCAGGCACTGGAAGGCATCGACAAGGACGCCATGGAATCCGATACCATTTCCCAGGCATACAAAAACCTGTATGACAAGCTTTTGGAAACGGCGGGGCCGGGGATCAGCAAAGCCTATGCGGACAGCGGAAACAAGGCTTATAAAGCCGGAGATTACGATACCGCCATCCAGGATTTGGAAAAGGCCTTTTCCTATGATGAAACAAACGGGGATGCGCTCTATATCCTGGGGAATGCCTATAAGAAAAAAGGAGACAGCAAGAACGCCGTTAAGATATATAACCAGATCATCGAGCTTTTCCCCAATACCGAAAAGGCCCGCCGGGCGAAGGATTATCTGAAGGAACTGGAGTCCTGACACAACTGATGCGCCTGCATTCGGCGAAAATAGAATAAAAGAGTCATATACGAAAGAGAACTGCCATGGGAATGGCTTCCTTCGGGGAGCCGCATGGGGTTCTCTTTTATTACTTAAAATCAGGAAGGAGAAACAGATGGAAGAAGAATCGAAAGTGCTTGATAATTACAGGGTCATTGAGGATTGCCTGTGCATCAGAATGCCGGAGGAGGTGGATCACCACCGTTCCGAAGAAATCTGTAAAAATGCGGATCATTTCATCCTGGAATCCCAGGTGGCAAATGTGGTATTTGATTTTGAAGACACCCATTTTATGGACAGCTCAGGCATAGGTATCCTGATCGGCAGATACAAGCTGATTTCCTGTTTTGGAGGAAAAGTATATGTGCTTCATCCGGACAAGCAGATCCGGAGGATGCTTCAGCTTTCCGGTGTGGAAAAAATCGTGGAAATCATGGAATGAGCAGGACAAAAATTACATTTTGCATTTGCCGTACAGGCAGAATGGAGGAAAAATGAGCAACGAAATGAAATTGGAATTTGATGCGGTTTCAGAGAATGAGGGCTTTGCCAGAGTGGCTGTGGCAGCTTTCGTCACACCGCTGGATCCTACGCTTCAGGAGGTCGCTGATGTGAAAACCGCCGTTTCCGAGGCGGTTACCAACGCCATCATACACGGATATGCAGGCTGGGCGGCCCAGGAGCCGGGAAAGGTGATCATCCGCTGCTGCCTGAAAGAAGATGTGTTACATATCGAAGTGGAAGATAAGGGAAGGGGCATTGAAGATGTGGAAAAAGCCATGGAACCCTTGTATACCACCAGGCCGGACATGGACCGGTCAGGTATGGGATTTGCTTTTATGGAAGCCTTTATGGATGATTTGGATGTGGAATCCGTGCCGGGAAAAGGAACTCTTGTCAAAATGGAAAAAAAGCTGGGAACCCTTTCCTGGACGGAAGATGAGGAGTAGTGCATGGAGGAAATATCAGTACTGATTGCACAGGCGCAGGCCGGAGATAACGGGGCAAGGGAAGTACTGATAGAGAAAAACCTGGGACTGGTTCATCATATCGTGAAACGATTCTCAGGCAGAGGATACGATATGGAGGATTTATTTCAGATAGGGACAATCGGCCTGATGAAAGCCATTGACAAGTTCGACTTGTCCTTTGATGTCCGATTCTCCACTTATGCGGTTCCTATGATAAGCGGGGAAATCAAACGGTTCCTGAGGGATGACGGGCTGGTGAAGGTGAGCCGGACCCTTAAGGAAAACGGATGGAAGATAAAGCAGGCCTCCGAAAAGCTGGCCCATCGTTTCGGGAGGGATGCCACGCTGGAAGAAATCGCCAGGGAAACAGGCATTGCCAAAGAAGATATTGTCATGGCTATGGAAGCCAACGTGGAAGTGGAGTCCATCTATAAAACCATTTACCAGTCCGACGGAAACGAGGTACAGCTTCTGGACAAGGTGGCGGCTGGCAGCGGCCAGTCGGGCTGCATGGATGAAGAAAAGGAAAAACTGCTGGATCACATGCTTTTGGATCAGCTTCTGGACAGCCTTACCGATTCGGAAAGAGAACTGATCGAAATGCGGTACTTCCAGGACAAGACCCAGACGGAGGTGGCGGGGGTAATGGGTATCAGCCAGGTGCAGGTAAGCAGGCTGGAAAAGAAGATTCTGCTGCGCATGAGAGAACAGCTGGTGTGTTAATATGTGTAACAGATAGATGATACCGGGTACGGATAAAAAAGCGGGTGCGCCCGGGCAAAGGTTCCCGCCCGTGACGCGGTATGTTTTTTTATCTGTACCCCAATTTACTTTACCAGAATAACACGTTAATTTCGGCATTTTGTCCGGAATCCGGTGCGGAATACCTTTTAAATTGTAGGAAGGGGAAAATTTGGTATTTTCCGGCCCAAAAGGCCGGAAATCCGTTGCACTGCGCGGATGAAAAGGTATATAATGAAATAAATGTAACTATATCATTTGTTATTTTATATACATCATATATCATACATCATAATAGAGGGATTATCATGAAAAAATGGATAAGGATCATTATTCCTGTTTGTGCAGTAATGGTTCTTATAGTTGCCTGCATTAATCTGGGAAGTATTTTTATGGAATACAACAGAGGCGTGCAGGAATATAAGAATCTTCAGGAGTATGTAAAGGAGGAACATCCTCAGATTCCTGCCCGGCCGGAGGAAGAGGATGATTTTTTGGTGCCCGAAATTGATTTTGAGGCCCTGAAAGCGAGGAATGGGGATTTCAGGTATTGGCTCTATATCCCGGCCCTGGAGGTGAACTACCCGGTAGTCCAGGGGGCGGATAATGAGATTTATCTGTACCGTACCTTTGAAGGGGAAACAAACAGTGCGGGCTGTATTTTCCTGGATGCGGGCAATTCCCCGGATCTGACGGACCGGAATACCGTGATATACGGCCATAATATGAAGAATCATTCCATGTTCGGCTCTCTTAAGGAATTCCTGCAAAATGAGGAACTGGCGGAAGAAAGTCCCTATTTCTACCTGTATACCGAGGAACGGGCAGTCCGCTACCGGATTGTTTCCTACTACACAACAGTGAGCGGAAGTGATACATACCAGTCGGTTTATACGGATGAAGAATATGACGGCTATCTGAAAATGACGCTTCAAAAATCCCAGTATAACGGGTATCAGGAAGAATTTACAGAAGGCCGGCCGGATATGGTGACCCTTTCCACCTGCCACGGGAAAGCCGGGGGGACAGGAAGGTTCGTGGTGCACGGCGTTGTGGATGAGATACGGGAATGGGAGTAAGGACGGCTTATGCCGCAGGCGTACAATCGGTACGCGGACTGGAGTTAGTATGAAGAAAAAAATAGGGAAAATCGTTGCCTTATTTATTGCGGCGGGATTACTTGTGAACAGTTTTTTCCTTGCAGCTGCCAATGAAGGAGACAGTGGGGCAGGGGAAAGCGCACAGGAAATACAGGAAAGCGAACATACCCACAGCTGGGGGGAGGAAACGGTGGCGGAACCGGCCTCCTGCGGCCGGGAGGGTTCGGCAACCGTGAAATGTACCGGGTGTGATGCCACGGAAAGCCGTACCCTTGCTGCCACGGGAGAGCACAGTTATGGGGAATGGACGGAGGAAACACCGGCCGCTGCGGATGGGCCCGGACGGGAAAAACGTGTCTGCGGCCAATGCGGCGCGGAAGAAACCCGGGAAATCCCCCGGCTGGAATCAGCCGGCGCCGCTGAGCCTGGTACGGGCAGTACAGGGACCGGAAATGCAGATGGCGGGACATCTTTCGGTGAAACCGGCAATCCGGATCAGAACACAGAAAACGGAACCGGAAATGAGGGAGCCGTGCACAACTGGTCCGCCGGGGAAAAAGTGGAGCCCACATGTACGGAGAATGGGAAACAGCATTATCTGTGCAGCGATGAGAACTGTGGGGCCGTAAAGGATGAGGAAATTCCCTCCGCCGGTCATAAAGTGGATACCTGGACACTGGAAAAAGCCCCCACGCAGGAGGACGCCGGAAGCGAGTACGGTACTTGTACGGACTGCGGGGAAAAAGTTACCCGTCCGGTTCCCGCAGGGAACCACAAGCATACCTTCAGTGATTCCGGAACCGTTGTGACCGCGGCATCGGAGACAAAAGACGGGAGTGTGGACTATTTTTGCACTTCGGATACCTGTGAAGCTTCTGAGGAAGGAATTTCCCATTATTATAAAGACAACGGGGCCGGAGAATTCCTGTGTGTCAACTGCAGCGCGAAGGAGAATCCGGAGGGGGACGATGCCTGCGCCCATGACTGGAAGGAGAAAGAAAGCGGCCTGTAGGAATGCGGGAAATGCCATTCGTTAAAGAATACGGCGGCTGGGACAGCGCCCGGCAATACGGTTGCCGGGGAAGAAAATAATAACAGTCCGGAACCGGGGAGTCCGAATGCGGAATGTACCTGCGCAGTGAAATGTACCGATAGGAAGAAAACGGAAACCTGTCTTTTCTGCAAGACCGGGGATGCGGATTTGGACCAATGCAAGGGTAAGGAGTCTCCGGCATCCCAAGAGGGTACGGATACATGCAGCTGTACGGTCAAATGTACACCGGGAAGCATGAATGGGGAGTGCCCTGTCTGTAAAGCGGACGGTGCCGCACCTGATACCTGTAAGGGAAACCAAACAGAACCGGACAAAAAACCGGGAGCAGCCTGTATCTGCGTGGCAAAATGTACGGATGGCGACAGCAATGTGAAATGCCCCGCCTGCAGTGCGGACGGCGCTAACATAAATGAGGTCTGCCAGGGGAAGGAACCGTGCGGGGAAGGGAAGCATACCCGCCCTGCCACTTATGAGACAGTGAAAAAGGCCAGCTGCACGGAGAAAGGGGAAATACGCTACACCTGTTCTGCCTGCGGCATACCGGTAACGGAACAGCTTCCCCGGACCGGGCATATATGGGACAGCAAAACCGGGAAATGCATCAGCTGCAAAACGGCCTGTCCCCATACCGAAAACGGGAACACAGCGTTTGATCCCGCTACGGGTAAATGTTCTGTCTGCGGATACCTGTGCGTGCATTCGTTCGATGAGGAGACCGGCGAATGCCGGATATGCGGCTTCAGGGAATGCGAAACCCATAAAAGGCCCTCCGGTGAGGGCGCCGTTATCCTTTCCGTGAAGGAAGCCACCTGCTCCGCCAAAGGGCTGGAGCGTTATCAGTGTGCGGTGTGCGGCACAGAAGTGACGGAAGAGACGGCAGCCGATCCCGATGCCCATGACTGGAACAGGGAAACCGGAAAATGCAAGCTTTGTGATGAAAGCTGTACCCATGAGGATGGCGATGGAAATACCTTATACCAGACGGATGGAACATGCCTTGTCTGCGGCCATACCTGTGCGCATGAATTCAGGACTGTCACGGAGGAAGGCAAAGACGATAGTATCCAATGTGATATCTGCGGCTACATCTGTCCCCATGAGGAAAAAGCCCTTGTGCCCATTCAGGGAAAAGGGGATAAGGAGGCAGATTGTAAAAATGCCGGTCAGCAGACCTATCTGTGTTCCGTCTGCGGGACGAATATGGAAAAAGAACTTCCTCCCAGCGGAAAGCATGAGTATGATACGGCGGGGAGCTGCCTGGTGTGCGGGGATGACTTGTACACAGCAGCGTCCGGCGACTGCATTCATAAAGACAGCCGGTGGACGGTGTGGAAAAATGACGGAAGTGCGCTGGAGAAAGACAATCCCTGGAAATATGTCAAGACGGATATCGACGGAAAGACGGACATTTTCCAGTGTGCCAGATGCGGTTCCGCCTGGGAACGGGAAGGCGCCGACAGAGAAGAAAAAACCGTGGATCTGATCCAGATCACCAAAGGAACGCTGGGAGTAACCATTTCCGTGAACGGCGTTGCCGTGGGAAATAACCAGGAAGTGAAGATCAACAAGACCGATGTGCTTGCTATCCATATAGACTGGGCTATTGACAACGACAGAAAACCCAATGCGAATACCACCATACAATACCAGCTGCCTGTTATTTTGAAAGCAGTTCCGATGTCCGATACTATATGGGGAGCCGGCGGAACCGTGGAGTACGGCACCTATTCCATTGATGCCAACGGGCTTCTGACCTTCCGGCTGAATGATAATATCCTCAAAAAGAGCGAAATCAACGGCTCCTTTGACCTGCAGGCAACCCTGATCATGGATGAGGAAACCAGCCTGGATAAACAGGAAATCCTCTTCCCCGGCGGTGCGGGAATCGTTGTATATTTCAAGAGCAATATGACCTGTAAAAAGGATGCGAAGCTGAACAACGACGGAAGCATTACTTACAAGATTACCTTTGAGCTGGATTCGGACTCCCGGAAAGTCAGCCTTACCGATACCCTGGGCAGCAATCTCAGCTTTGACGGTTACGAAGGCTCTTTCTGCCTGAAGGATACCGCAGACGGCATGCAGACCGATATTACGGATAAGGTGACGGTAAACGCGGAAAAGAACGAAGCCGTCATCGACCTGGGAGATGTGAAAAAAGGAAAATATGAAATCTCCTATATGGCGAAGCTCATTGATGCTGCCGCCAATGCTTCGGGCGGCCGGAATACAAATACCGTCAGATGGAAATGGGACGGCAAGGAAGGCGGGCCTGTCAGCTGCAAGGTGACGGTGACAGGCAAGCCCCTGTGGAAGAATTCCGCCGCGGCAACGGCGGCAGAAAAGGAACAGGGGATTTATCGTTGGGAGATTGTGATCAATAAGGATATGATACCGGTTAATCTGTCCGAAAAAACGATTTATGACTGGTATGAAGTTTATAATGATTCCGCTCCTGACGACAATACCTGCATTTATGGCAATATCACTGTAACGGATATCACCGATAACAAGGATATCACCAGCCAGCTAACGATAGAATCAAAAACCGAAGGCTCCGGCTGGGGACTGGAAAATAACGGATTATTCCGTATTAAATTCCCCTATGGAGACTATACCCATGTATATAAAATCAGTTACGCCACACAGACAAAAGCCACGGGAATGGACGGTGTTGACTGGGGATTCGTAAAGCTGCGGAACTGGGCAAAGATTATTGAAACCGGTGAAAATGACTATGAAGACGCCCTTGTGGGCAAAAAATATGGAACAGCGATTCTGACTAAAACAGGCAGGGCTTTGAGCAATGACACCTCCGGCAGCAACGAGGCTTACAAAGCGCAGTGGCAGGTAAAGCTGGATCTTACCCAGTTTAAAAATGCGGATGTGCACAAAGATCTTGTCCTTACGGATACCTTACCGGACGGTATGAATTTCTATACCGCGGACGAATCCGAGATGAATTTTGCGGTAAGCCTTTCGGACGGCACATCTTTGAATGCCGGAGAGGACTTTCAGAAAGGAATAGACGGCGGCAGGAAAACGATGACCCTGACCTTTACGGAAGCGGGCTGGCGAAAGTGCGCGGGAAAACAAATCTTGCTGACCTTCAGCTCCGTGGCTGACAGCAGCAGGATCCCGGCAGGCGGAAGCCGGGAATATGTCAATAAGGTAAAGGCGTCCTTCAGTTACAACGGCAAGTGGAATTACGAAGCGCAGGCCAGGGTTACCATGTATAAAAGGGAAGCGCTGAACAAGAGCGGCGAAGTTTTGAAAACCAAGAATGCCAACGGTAACTATGAAATCCTGTGGACCATCCTGGTCAATACCAACGACGCAGCGAATCTTACGCCGGAAAAAGTATACACCGGAGAGATTACAGTAACGGATGCCCTTCCCGGCGGCCTGGCTTATATTGACGGTTCCGCCCAGCTGACCACCTCCACGAGAACGGACTGGACGGTATCAAAATCCGGCCCTGCGGCAATTACTCCCGCGCCGGAAGGGCTGCCCGGACAGCTGCAGTTTACCATACCGGATGCCACCTATGACAAGGCATATAAGATTACCTTTAAAACCGAAGTGGATCCCGCCAGTCTGGATAAAACAAACTATGGCACCACCTTTACCAACGAGGTGCTTGTAACGAATAAGGGAAATACCTCCCGGGCGGAAGCGTTTGTTACGATAGCGGAGGCTGATCTTCTTAAAAAGGGAGGCCAGACCACAGGAACCCACATCCTTTATACCATTGATGTGAATACCAATGCCCAGCAGCTGACATCCCGGGGCTACCTGACGCTGGAGGATGAGATAGACAGCAACGCGGAAATCCTGGTTAATACCATATCCGTTACCACCATCGACAACGTGTCCCAGGTACAGACGGATATTACCGCTTCCTGCAGTCTGAGCTATTCCGGCAGCAGGCTGCTAATCGGCAATATACCTGACGGAAAGCATGTGAGAATCACATATAAAGCCGTAACGGTAAGAACCGGGGATGTGTCTGTGACCAACAGCGCGATCCTGAAAGGAGAGCAGGAGCTGGCAGCCACGAGTGTATCAGGAAGCTTCCGGATTAAGGCAGGCGCTACCGCAAGCGGCCGGGCCGGAACCTTTAACCTGATAAAATATGACAGAAGCGATGCCCGAAGGACGTTATCGGGTGCGGAATTCACACTTTATAAATTTAATATGGATGCTATAGATACGACACCCGGGGAGGCAGGCACCCTGGCCACAGATGAGGACGGCCGGATTACCTTTGGGGAAGGCACCATGGAAGAACTGGAATTCGATGTGCTGTACTGTTATGTGGAGACTAAAGCTCCGGCAGGCTACCTCCTGGATAATACACCTCACTATTTCATGCTGGAAGGAAACAGCTTCCAAGCCCGCAACCAGCTGGCATTGGGCAGAATAGGGGAGGGAGCGGATTACAGGACTTATACCGAGGATGGATCCAAGACCAGACAGCTGTATAATGATCCTTATACACCGCCCACACCGCCCACACCGCCTCCCGCACCGGAGGATCCGGGGACTCCCGATGAACCCGGCACCATCACTGTCACGACTACAACGACGGTACCCCCTGCAACGGGAGTGACCCCCAAGGTTGCTGTCCTGGGAGAAAGCAAGATGCCTGACGGCGCCATGCCGGCAGCGCCCACAGTAGGAGTCCTGGGGGAAATGAAGGGACCGGGAACAGGAGATAAGGCCCCTGTCATCATCTGGACACTCCTGATTTCCACAGCGATGGCTGTACTCATTTCCTGTGCCGCATTCAGAAGAAAACGCAGATAACAGCAGTGCTTGAGGCCCCGGCGGTCCCGCCGGGGCTTTCAAACCATTCCCTGTCAAGTGCCGATATTTGGCTTCTATTCGGAAAAGCGGGCGGACCGAAACCAAGAAAGGCAGGCGAAGCGCTTGAAAAAGCCCTCTGTTTTGGCTGGATAGACGGACAATGGGCCGCCTCCAACCTTCCGGCAGGGGCCGCTGCGCTGCCTTGCCAAACGCTCCGGCAGGGCCGTTTGAACTGTTATATAAAAATAGTTACAAAAAATAAAATATTAAAAAAAAACACTTGCTTTTTAAACGCGTATGGTGTAGTATAAAGCTAACGAAAGAAATCATCATACATCAAACAATCATCATATTATTAATTTATTTTAATTTAACACTTGGCAAACTTGCTGAAAGGCAAGGACGCAAAGCTATAGGGCCTTCCCTCATAAAGAGGATGGTAGCCAGTTGCCTGATACATAGTAAAAACGTATGTATTTGCACAGTAGCCTTGGTCGCCGTATGACACAAGACTATTTTTTTTACTTGTCAGGCCTTTGAACTGAAAAAGGCGTGAAAACTACATTTGGCAAACTTATTGAAAAGTAAGGACGCAAAGCTACAGGGCCTTCCCTTTAAAAAGGATGGCAGCCAGCTGCCGGTACCATATGGTACTGTATTGATAGCCGAAAGGCTCTCACTACTTTTAAATAATCGAAAAGCCTTAGTAGTTTTCCATCATTTTTCAATCGACACGATTTGAAAGGATGAAGGAAAATGAAGAAAGCAATCATCACCGTATTAGCGGTATTAACAATCATCGTAACAGCAATGGCACCCGCAGCAAAAATGGATGCAAAAGCAGCAACAGACCAGACCTCTGCCATGAATGCAAGACTTCTGGCAGATATCAATAACTTAAGAGCAGAGCAGGGACTTCCCGCACTGACACTTGACAGTGAATTAACCAGTTATGCAGCAGTAAGAAGCGAAGAAATTACCACAGTTTGGAGTCACACCCGTCCCAATGGAACAAGCGGTGCTGATATGATTAGCTCCAACAAATGGCGCGGCGAGAACCTTTCCTACATTACATACGGAAGCTTCGGATTTTCCGATTCCGAACAGAACGGCGCAGCAGACAGCGTTTTCGCAAGCCTGAAGGCAAGCCCTTCACACTATAGCAACATGGTAAGCGGCAACTACACAAAAATTGGTATTTATACATATGTAACCAATACCGATTCCGGAATCAAACTTTCCACCGCTTATATGTTCTCTAACTAAGAAAATCCCTTAATTTTGATAGATGATATGATGATGATTGGAAAAACAGCAGTTTGATCAACTGCTGTTTTTTCATGTCCAAAAGAGAAACCGTTCAGGAAGATAAGAGCGGTTTCTCTTTTCCTTTTTTTGCAAGACCGTATAAAAACGGAAAATCTCCATATTACTAACGAAAGAATGAAATGACCGTATTTTCAGAGGGTGTACCGGTCGGAAAGGTGGTTGGGATGGCATCACAGGAAACATTATATCTGAAGCTGGATCGGAATGTGGAAGTAGAAAAGGATGACGTGCAGCTTTCGGATCTGGGTAAAGTGGTATGTACGAATAAAGATATACTGGCACATGCTAAAGCGATGAAAATATATAAATTTAAAGATACAAAACCGCAGCGCCAGGTAGTAAGTGTTATGAAAATTATTGAATCGCTGCAGACGATGTACCCGGATTTAACAATAGATAACATCGGTGAAACAGAAGTAATAATGGAAAAGGTTAAGGTAAAAAATGAAAAGGGATTCATGCAATGGCTTAAAATTGCATTTGTTTCCCTTATTTGTTTTTTTGGTACGGCCTTCACTATTATGGCCTTCCATAATGACATAGGCATTAATAAGGTATTTATGAAGGTGTATGAAATGATTGCCGGACAGGCGTCGGACGGCTTTACCATATTGGAAGTGGCCTATTCCATCGGGCTGGCCGTGGGTATTATTGTATTCTTTAACCATATCGGCGGCCGGAGGATCACAAAGGATCCCACGCCCATCGAAGTGGAAATGCGGATTTATGAGGATGATGTAAATAACGCCTTAGTGGAAACGGCTGACAGGGAGGGGAAGACCATTGATGTTTCTTAAAAGCATATTTATGGCGGTTATCGGTGTAAGCTTTGGATTCCTTGTTTCTGCCGGTGTATTTACCGTACTCATCGCCGTGGGCCTGGTTCCCCGTTTCGCGGGAAAGACGCATACGAGCAAGAAAGTATTCCTCTATGAGGAAATGGTGGTTGCCGGCACGTTATTTGGAAACTTTATCAGCGTTTTTGAGTATTCCTGCCATGTGGGTGAATGGGTGAGGAAAATACAGATTTTCGGAGCTATTACAGACAGTATGTGGAAATGGATTACCGTGGTTATCTTGATATTCTTTGGTTTTTTTGCCGGCATTTTTGTTGGATGCCTGGCCCTGGCGATTGCAGAGATGCTGAATACCATTCCTGTTTTTGCAAGGAGGATCCAGTTCCGGCATGGCCTGGGAATTGCAGTCCTGTCTATAGGGTTAGGAAAACTGGCAGGCAGTCTTATTTATTTTTCCCAGCAGGTGTTTTTAACGGGAGGCTGAGAAAAACACAAGCTGCAGAGCGGTAGGGCTTTTATAATATTCGATACCACGACATAAAGCGGATAAACTTGTCATGATTCTGTATAATACTTTTCCTGTCAAATTTATATAATAAACTCAAACTTCATATGTGTCGGACGGCCTTCCTCCTGCCGCAAAAGCAGGGAGAGAAGGGATGGCCGGTACATGTAAAGTCCGGGCAATACAGTTACAAAAGGGGTTCTGTAATTATGATAATGGAGGGGTAACAGGATGACAGGAAAATTTCAGCCAACGTTTGAATCACTGCGGGAATACGAGTGTCCGGAATGGTTCCGGGATGCCAAGTTCGGTATATGGAGCCATTGGGGGCCGCAGAGCGTACCGATGTGCGGAGACTGGTACGCAAGAAACATGTACATACAAGGGAGTCCCCAGTACAATTACCATATCCGGCATTACGGGCATCCGTCGGAATTCGGATACAAGGATATCTGCCGGCTTTGGAAAGCGGAAAAGTTTGATCCCCGGGAGCTGATGGAGCTGTATCACAGGGCGGGGGCCAGGTATTTTGTGGCGCAGGCCATGCATCATGATAATTTTTTTAACTATGATTCCCTGGTAAATGCGAATAATTCGGTTAAAATCGGACCCGAAAAGGATATCTGTGCATTATGGAAAGAGGCGGCGGATCAGTTCGGGATGCCTTTCGGACTGACGGAGCATCTGGGCGCTTCATTTTCCTGGTGGTATGTGAATAAGGGGGCGGACAGCTATGGCCCGTATAAAGGGGTGCCGTATGATGGTGCGGATCCTGCCAGCCGGGATTTTTATTATGAAAACAGCGAGCACACGATGCCGGAGCATGGTGCGTTAGCCCAGTGGCTTACGGGAAATAAGAAATTCCAGAAATACTGGCAGGATACCATGAAGGAGCTTGTGGATAAATTCCATCCGGCCCTGCTGTATTCCGACAGCGGGCTGCCCTTTGAAGAGGAAGGATACCAGCCGGGGCTGGATGCGGTTTCCTATCTGTATAACGATTCCATAGAGCGAAACGGACGGAATCAGGCGGTATATACCCAGAAGAACAGGGCGCAGGAGGTTTACCGGGTTGGCGTGCTGGATATTGAGAAAAGCCAGCTGCCCGGAGTGAATCCCAGCCCGTGGCAGACGGATACCTGCATCGGCAACTGGTTTTATGATGCGAAGCAGACATTCAAACAGCCGGGACAGATCATCGAAATGCTGGTGGATATTATTTCCAAGAACGGCTGTATGCTGCTGAATGTCCTGCAGCGGCCGGACGGGACAATTGATGCGGAAACCCGGTTTATTCTGGAAGAGCTGGCAAAGTGGTTTGCGGTCTGTCAGGAAGGAGTATATGGAACCAGACCTTTCCGTGTATTCGGGGAAGGGGATACCCGCGTGCTTATCGAAGGCTTCCGGGAGCACAAGACAGAATGGAACAGCTCTGATTTCCGGTTTACCAGAAAAGACAATACGGTGTACGCCTTTATGCTGAAAGCGCCGGAAAACCGGGCGGCAGTTATCAAATCCCTTCGGCCGGAGGAAAGAGTGGAGTCGGTACGCCTGCTGGGCGCGGGAAGCGTGGAATTTTCCCAGTATTGCGGTATCCTGACGGTAAAGCTGCCGGAAAACCTACCTACCGGGTATGTGAATTGTCTGGCGTTGGAATTGCACACGGGGGACTGAAGAAACAGAAAACAGATAAGGCACCGGATACAGAAATGTATCCGGTTTTTTTCTGTGCCAGGACAAAGAGGTATCTATAGGAAAAGGGCATGTTTTCACCAATGACTAGAAGCAGATCAAACCTGCGGAAAGCAGATGTATAGGAACGAAATGATCGTATTGGAATACATTACCTTGTTTTTCCTGTCGTTTGTGAGCGTTGTTACAGGCCATATTTTTAATTAAAATAAACAGGGAAGCAACAATATGCGATATTTGGAATAGTAGGAGGAAAATAATGAAATTTACTTATGGGGTACCCGAAAATAAAAAAATCCGGGTTATTATTGACTCAGATACGGCTTGTGAAGCAGATGATCCTTTTGCCATAGTGCATGCGCTGTTGAGCCCGAAGCTGATTGTGCGTGCTGTTATTGCGGAGCATTTTGCAGCGGCCGGTTCCATGCAGAAGAGTTATGAGGCGATTAAACGGCTGACCGCAGCAATGGGCTTGGAAGTAAATGTACTTTCGGGTGAGGAGTGGCCGTTGAATCGTGCAGAAAAAATGTCGGAGGGCGTTAAATTTATGATTGAAGAAGCCCGTTCTGAAAATTCTCAACCGCTGTATATCTTATGTCTGGGAGCTTTGAGTAATATTGCCCGTGCGCTGGAAGAAGCGCCGGATATAGAAAAACAGATAACCGTGGTGTCGATTGGGGGCCGTTCCTATGATGACAGTACGAGGGATTTCCGTGAGTTTAATTTTGGAAATGATGTGGAAGCGGTAAATAAGGTGTTGGAATCGCAGGTACCCTTTTGGCAGATTCCGGTATCCGCTTATGCTTCGATACGGGTGGGGCTGGCAGAACTGCAGAAAAAGGTTGCAGGCTGCGGGAAAGTGGGAAAATACCTTTTTGAGCAGATGGTGACGTATAATCAGTCTGAATACGCATCCTGGACATCAGGGGAAAGCTGGTCATTGGGTGATTCACCGGCTGTTGCAGTTACCATTGATCCGGGATGCGGGGATTATAAAGTTATACAGTCAAAACGGGTTAATCAGGATACATCATATACAGATAATGATAAAGGACGTCTTATCAGGGTGTATGATACGATCGATTCCCGCTATGTTTTAGAAGATTTCTTTTCCAAACTGGAATTAATTTATGGATAATAATTAAGATAAGTTGGAATTTGGTTTCAGGAATGTACTTCCGGGAATGAAAAAATGGCCTTTACGCAGAAGATGTACGTAAGGGCCATTTTTTTATCCGGCCGCTCTGCCTGCCTTAAAGTATGTTGAAAATACTACATTTGTGTAACACATCGGAAAAAGATACATTTTGTATAAACAGAAGTCGTCATGTGAAATTGCTGTCTGCGCTTAATTTAAATAGAATACTCTTATAGAACATGTCAATGCCTAACGAATACAAAAAGGGGAGGAACTAAAATGTTGCGTAAGAAAGTTTTATCTGTTTTACTGACTGGCTTAACGATTGCTTTGGCACTTTGCGCTTGCAGCGGTGATACTGTTGTCCCGGAGGGATCAGAAGCAGGAATAAATGGGGCTGCTTCCGAAGCGGAAGAAATGACGGAAGATGCGGCGACAGGCTATGGTGCAGGGGAATGGAGGACATACGACCCGGCCATTTCCGCTACCTTTGGTATGGGACATGATATTAACAGCGATGCATTCACTGCGATGGCCAATGCAGGTGAACCATATGATAACAATCGGTGGATCCAAATGTTCCGCGATGAAGTCGGGGTAGAATGCAGTTATAAACTAACTTCACCTAATGCGGAGGATTATCAGCAAAAACTGGTTTTAGCTATGACATCAGGAGATTTACCGGATATATTTCATGTAAATGATCTAGCGCTGTATAAACAGATGGTAGATGCGGGAGTTATCGCAGACCTGACTGATGTTTACGAAAGGGAAGCAAATCCGACGTTAAAAAGTATCGTTGAAGGAGAGGGCACTGGTTTTATTGATAACTTTAAGTTTGATGGGAAGTTATACTGTATTCCCGGGAAAATGCCGTCAACAAACGGATACAGTTATCTATGGATTCGGAAGGACTGGCTGGATAAATTGGGGCTTGAGATTCCGAAGACTATGGATGAGGTTATGGAAGTGGCCCGTGCGTTTGTGGAACAGGATCCGGATGGAAATGGAAAAGATGATACATTGGGGCTGAGTATAGATGAAAATTATACCGTATTTGGTTCTATGGGCATCTTTTGGGCATATGGCGGACAGGCAGCCGGTAAAAAATTCTGGAGTAAACTGGATGACGGCACAATAGGGTATTCTATGGTGCAGCCGGAGATGAAAGGCGGCTTGAAATGGCTGCAGGAAATGTATGTACAGGGATTATTGAATCCGGAATTTTCCACACAGTCATTCACCGAAATAGGACCTATGATTGCCAATAATTCTCTGGGGATGTTCTACGGCTGTCATTGGTATGCCGGACAAATAAATGGCGTCAAGAGCGAAATCCCGGATGCGGAATGGATTCCGATACTTGCACCAGGTACAGATGGAAATCCCGCACCTGTATATGCGTCGGTGGATATGAATGGAATTTATTGTGTCCGTGCTGATTATGAACATCCGGAAGCTTTGATTGCGATGTTTAATGCCTATACAGAGAAATTATTTGGAGAAAATAATGATTTCGAAAATTATTTTGCCTGTAAAGAGAATGGAAACCTCTGGCAGTCAGGTCCAATCCATATGTTAGATGCGGATGTGGATATTGTGCCTTTCCGTGAAATGAAAAAGGCTATGGACGAAGGGACACTTGACTCTCTTACAGGCGTAGGGGGAAGCTATTGGAAATACATTCAGGAGGGGGATCTGAGTTATAAACTGATGTTTGGGCCGGAAGGCTCCTGCTTTGAATTAGTAGATGCCACATATCCGGACATTTTCATCTGGAACAGCTATCAGGGTGCCCCCACTCCGACACAATCAGAACGCTGGAGCAGTATGCAGGAAATTATAGACACATCTTATATAAAAATGATTGCCGGTGAAGTGGATGTTGATGAAGGCTTTGAGAAAATGGTTAAAGAATGGATGGCTGCCGGAGGAGATAAAGTAACAGAAGAAGTAAATGCAATCGTAGCTGGTAAATAGGTTGCCGGGAATCGCGGGTGTGGTTTTGCCCGCGATTCTATCAGTGAGGAGCGAGTATGAAGCTGCAAAAAAAGAAAAAAGGGAACTGGTCGCTGCACTTGATGATGCTGCCGTCAGTCACTGCATTAGTCATATTTTCCTATGTTCCAATGGCAGGGATTATTATAGCCTTCCAAAAATTCAATCCTGGATTTGGACTTTTTGGGGAAAGCCCCTGGGTTGGCCTGGATAACTTCCGCTATATTTTTTCATTGCCGTCAATCTGGCAGGTTGTTGGAAATACCCTGATTTTGTCAGTAGCTAAAATTATAATTGGAACAATACTTGCGATTGCAACAGCATTACTGCTGAATGAATGCAGGCATCGATTCTTAAAGAAATCGGTACAGACGATAATCTATTTTCCTTACTTTATTTCCTGGATTATTATGGCGGGTATCCTTGCAGATATGCTTTCTCCTGCCAAAGGAGTTATAAATCAGTTAATTACGGCCCTTGGAGGAGAACCTGTTTATTTCCTGGGGGATAACCGGTACTTCCGGGGAACGTTGATAGTTTCAGATATCTGGAAAAATTTTGGTTATAACAGTGTGGTATATCTTGCTGCAATAACCGGAATTGATATGTCACTTTATGAAGCGGCAGCGATTGATGGTGCCGGAAGATGGAAGCAGACGGTTCATGTGACACTGCCGGGAATGAGTGTGATTATTATACTGATGGTAATATTGAATATGGGAAACCTTTTAAATGCAGGATTTGATCAGGTATTTAACCTGTATTCTCCCGGAGTATATGAATCCGGAGATATTATTGACACCATGGTTTTCCGCCTGGGCATTCAACAGGGGCAGCTGTCTCCATCGACAGCGGTCGGCCTTTTAAAGTCGGGGGTGTCCCTGCTGTTAATATCATTATCCTATTATATTGCGGATAAAAAATTCGATTATAAAATTTTCTAGGAAGGGAGAAATTTATTTTGGAAAAAGAAAATGGTAAGGAACAGTCCGTTCATCTTGTTCAGTCCGGGAGCCATAAAATGTATCAGATATTAATTATTGGTATTCTGGTGATCATGGCGCTTGTATGTTTTCTTCCTTTTTGGTATATTATTTGTCAAAGTTTTAGTTCAAATGAAGCCATAAGAGCTGGTAAAGTAGGACTTTTACCGGTTGATTTTACCTGGAACAGTTACTTATATGTACTTAAACGGGCTCCCTTTTGGAAGTCTTTCGGAATAACCATAGTGAGGGTTGTTTTAGGCCTTCCTCTTAATTTGTTTATGATAATTACGGCGGCCTATCCCTTGTCGAAAGATAATCGTAAATTTAAAGCACGCAGTATTTATGTTTGGATATTTTTTCTTACTATGTTGTTTAACGGCGGTATGATACCCACATATCTGCTGGTGAATAATCTGCATATGACGGACACTGTCTGGTCCTTGATACTGCCTGGATGCATCAATGTTTTTAATATGCTGTTGGTACTTAGCTTTTTCCGTCAGCTGCCGGATGAACTGGAAGAGGCGGCGGCGATAGATGGGGCAGGACATTGGAGAATCCTTTGGAAGATTTTTATACCGATATCTTTACCGGTTATTGCTACCGTAACACTTTTCACTTTAGTACAGCATTGGAACAGCTGGTTTGACGGTATGATTTATATGAAAACAGAAAATTACCCGCTTCAAACCTATCTTCGCAGTATCATTATAAATTTTAACTTTACCAATCTTAGCCCGGAGGAACAGAAACGGCTCTCCCAGTTTAACGAGGATGGATTGAAAAGTGCCCAGATGATAATTGGAGTGATCCCTGTTCTATTGGTATATCCGTTTCTTCAAAAATATTTTGTTGCCGGGATTACCTTGGGCAGTGTTAAGGGATAGAATTCCGGGAACTCTGTTGGCTATTACAAATTTAGGGGAGTTACTTACATGGAAGAACATTTTCTGAAATGGAAACAGTATATTTTGGAGCATGCAGAAGATTTACGGATAGAAGATGAACACTTATCTTCCAGTGAGTATTATGTGGGAAATACAAAAGTGTGCCTTTATTCAGGGAACCCTGTTTTTAATGCCGGGATGTGGCTGCAGCTGGAAAACCATCAGCTGCGTATTTATGTCCGCAATGATGAAGGCGAAAAGGTAATATGGAGATCTTTTACGGAGGGGCAGACAGAAGGGCCGGTCCATCAGCATGACTTTGTTGAAATCGGATACGTGGTACAGGGATGCGCAACCCAGTCATTTTTTGGTAAGGATCATGAGTTTAAACAAGGGGATTTCTGGTTAGTTGACAGGCACTGCTATCATAGTGATAAATATAGTAATGAAAACCTGTTTACCGTATATATTGGAATTCCATCGGATGTATTTGATTCAGCCTTTGTCGCGTGTATCGGCAATACGGAAATACAAAGATTTCTTTCTCTTGCCCTTTTGGAACAGAAAAGGACAAAACAGTTTCTGCATTTTGCACCAAGGGGAAAACAGGCGGATGGCAGCAGCCTGATGGAACAGCTGCTTTGTGAAATTATTGAACAGAAGGTGGGCTTTTATGATGTTTCAAAGGGCTTGTTGGCAAGGCTTCTGCGGACGTTATCCGTTGATTATGAGTTTATGCTTACAAGTCAGGAAAAACAAAAAGTGAATGATCTTTTGTTCTGTGAAGTGGAGAGGTATATCAGTAATAATTACAGTACGGTTACGATACAGGAGCTGGTGGCACATTTTCATTATAATGAGGATTATTACAACCGGCTGATAAAGAAATACAGCGGCTGCACTTATTCGGAATATGTAAAGAATGTCAGGCTGACAGAAGCGGAAAAGCTTCTCAGAAATACGGAACTTTCTGTAGAACAGATCGCAGTATTGTCAGGATATCAAAGCAGAGGAAGTTTTTATCATATGTTTGTTGAAAAAAATGGGATGACGCCCGCACAATATAGAAGGCAGCGGAAATGATTCCGTATCTTTACGCATCAGTCAGAAATGATTGGTGCTTTTTCTTACGCTTCAAGACTCAACCTTCTTGCTTCTGCTCCGGTACACGGATGGCGCCATCCCCATTTGCTGGGTAAAGAAGCGGTTAAAATGGGAGGCATCATACATGCCGATGCTTTCTCCCACCTCTTCGCAGGTCAGGGAAGTCGTGTTTAATAAAGAGCAGGCATACTCGATGCGCTTCAGGCTTATGTATTTTATGGGTGTGGTTCCCACGTATTTGCGGAAAATCCGCGTGAGCCAGGTGTGGCTCACATGCAGCTGCCCGGAAAGCTGGCTGACCTGGAGATCCTCTGTAAAATGGCTGTCAATGTATTGCAGGGCATCGGTAATCAGCCGGGGATGATCACAGGGGGAGGAAAAGCGCGCCGCTTCCATCAGATCCATGAGAAAAGAATAATACATTTTGGACAGGGTGAAATCATCCATTTCAGGAGCAGCCTTCCGCGTTTTCATAATGGATATCAGCTGGGATAACGGTTTTTGGGTATGGGCGGCATCAATGGTATGGATGTGGTTCCTTTTAAAATAACCCGACAGCTCCTGCTGGCCGGGTATGGCAAGCTCGATCCAGATGAGGCCGAGGGGATCCCCAGAATGGTTGGAATAGGTATGGGCATTCCCCGCTGTTATAATGAAGGCATCCCCTTTTTTCAATAAATAATCCTTTCCCCCAATGTGGAAGAAACCACAGCCGTCAAACAGGAAATGAACGGTAAAATAAGGGTAATCCGCTTCTCTGTGCACGCAAAAAAAAGACTCCTCACAGCCGCAGCCCATACGGTTGGCATGGAGCATGAACGGCAGGCTGATGCGGCCGGTTTCCGGAGCATTATATAGATAAGGCGCGAAGTTGTCGGGATTGTAGATGTCCTGCATATGTTTTTCCTTCGTTTTATGCCGTAAAGGGCAGCGTATCCGATTAAGTTCCGGCGGCTGCAGTTACAGATATTGTACTATTGCCGGATGAAATCAGCAAGACCGATTCCTGTATCCGCTATACTTTTTGTTGGCCCGTTATGTCCCCGGGTATTTTCCGGCCGCCCCGCCCGGGCAGTAACCGGTATTGGTTTTAATTTATACAACAAATCCGATAAAAAAGGGAATTCCGGCAAAGGGCTGCGAAAGCTACAATGAAATAAAAAAAGAATTACGGGAAAAGGAGGACATCTGCGATGACATCCAAAGAAAGAGTCCGGGCGGTGATGGAGCACCGCAAGCCGGATCGGATACCGGCAGCGTTTGAAGCGGTGGGATCCGTGACGGAGAAGCTGCTGAAGCATTATGGCTTCACCGATTACAGCCAGCTGCTGGAAAAATATGAGGTGGATATAGTGACGGCTTCGCCGGAATATATCGGGCCGGAATTAAAAACCAGTCTGAATGAAAAAGGGGAGCGGGTGGAACAGTCCTGGTGGGGCTATGAAACCACGCTGCATACCACCGCTGTTGATACGTATGGGACGACGACTTATTTTCCCTTAAATGGGGTGGAAACGGTGGAAGAGGTGGATGCGGTCAGGTTTCCCGATCCGGATTGGTTCGATTACAGCGCAATTAAGCGGGTATGCGACAGCAATCCGGATAAGGCGATCATTGTGGGACATGAAGGGCCTTTTCAAATGGTTACCTTTCTGATAGAGATGGATCAGTTTTTTATGCTGATGCTGGACGAGCCGGATACGGCAAAGCGGATTCTGGAGCGCATGAATGCATTTGAGATGGAATATTACCGGAGGATTTTTGAGGCCGGAGAGGGCAGAGTGGATGTCCTGCGTCCGCATGATGACTATGGGACACAGATATCGCTGTTGTTTTCGGTGGATATGTGGAGGGAATTCTATCGGGAAAACACGATAAAGCTGGTGGAGCTGGCGCATAAATATGGAGCGTTCTACCAGCAGCATTCCTGCGGGGCCGTAGCGCCGCTGATACCGGAATTTATCGAATGCGGCGTGGATGCGCTGGAACCGGTGCAGAAGGTGCAGGGGCTGGAGGCGGAACGGCTGGCGCAGCTGTATAAGGACAAGATTGTGTTCCATGGAGGGATTGACACCCAGGGGCTGCTGCCGTATGGAAAGCCGGAAGAGGTGAAGGCGGAGGTGCGCAGGTTCATGGATTTGCTGGGGAAGGACGGCGGGTATATCCTTATGGCAAGCCAGGGTTTTGAGGGGGATGTCCCGATAGAGAATATAGAAGCGGTATATGCGGTGGATCGGCGTATATGATGATAAAACGCCTGCATGGGATAAGTAAAAGAAATCCCTGCAGGCGTTTTTCAGCGCCGGTTTCCGTGTTCTCCGGTATCCCGTTGCCGTCCGTAAGGCTCCCGTCCGCGTTCTTCTGCGCGTCCCTGTTCCCGGCTTCTGCGCTCTCTGCTGCCGTGTTCTCTGCTGCCGCGTTCGTGTCTGCCGTAGTCCCTGCCGCCGTCCATTCCTTTTTTGCTGCGCCAGTCCTCCAGCAGCTTTTCCAAAAGAAGGGAAAGCTGCTCTTTTTCTTCCTGGCTCAGGCAGGAGAAAAAGTCCTGCACCGAGTTTCCCCTGTGGACTTGCATCTGCGCGGCGGCTTCCAGGCCGGCAGGGGTGAGGGTTACATCCACGCCTCTTTTATCCTGTTCATTGGGTGTCCGGGTGATATAGCCTTCCGTTTCCATTTTCCCCAGGATTTCACTCAGGGAACCGGAGCGGACATCCAGGATATCCATGAGCTGACGCTGGGTAATCGGGCTGTTAGCTGATAAAACGGAGAGGATCCGCAATTGGCCGGATTTGCGGTTCCCCGGATGATGGAGGGCATGAGTACAGGCACGGAATTGTTCAAAAAGCTGCTCCTCCGGAGAAAACGGCTGTCCGGAAGGGAAAAAACGTTCCGGGGTCTGCTCCCGCCGGCTTCTTCTGTCGCGCCGTTCCCGGCATTCCTCATGGCGTGCATGGCGGGGGATACTTCGCTTCCCGGCGGCTTCATCCTGGGCCTGGAAAGGTTCCCGGTTCTCTGAAAAATAAGTCCTTCCTTTTCCGCATTGCAAAGCATCGGAAGAACAGTGGTTAGGACAACAGGGGCATGTTTGGTTCGGATTATCATTCATAGTATATTCCTTCTTTCTCTTGGATTTATTCAATAAAATATAATTGCTAGGTACCTTGTGAAATAAGAATACCCCTTTTTTGAATAAATGTCAAGGTGCCTTGTGAATATTTCGGAGGATTTCTTACCGTCCCGGCCTTGCACCTGCCATGCGCCAAAGGGTCCGGTAAAGCAATGTTACTGGTCACGGAGTGAACAAGTAACAAAGTAATGGGCATCTGCAGCCGCAAAAAGGGATTCTCTGGCTTTCCATGCACAGGAATGATATAATAAACATAATTATCAACGGCAGGAAATCCGGATGCCAACGGAAAAAAGGAGGCCTGAATTTTATTTGCGTATGAAGGAACGTTCGGCACCACACACCTGCTTGTCGTGTGCGGCTTTACGGAAAAGGAGCTTGTGTGGCGGCTGCCGGAGGAAACGGCAGGATAGACGGCGCAGCGGCTTATCGGGAATTATGAGGATTCGGTGTGGGGACCGGAGCTTACGCTGCGTCCTTATGAAGCGGTGGTCTGGGAATGGACGGAGAAGCAGGGGGAATAAGAGGAGCAGAAAAAGGCGGAGTGGTCACAAAGAGATAGTTTGGAGCAGGTTACGTGAAAGGAGAAAAAGGGATGGGGAACAGATGGAGTAAGGAAAAAAGCAATGTATGGTATGACAGCCGTCCATGGCTGATGGGCTGTAATTATGTCCCGGCAATTACCCTGCATAATACGGAGCTGTGGCAGGATGATACGAGGGAGGAGGTTCTTGCCTCTGTAAAAAAAGAACTGAAACTTTTGCGGGAGACGGGGCTTAACAGTGTGAGAATGTTTATGCCTTTTCATGCATGGTTCTTTGAGCGGGAGCGTTTTTTCGGGAAGATGGATGAGCTGCTTGCGCTGCTGGACGGATACGGGATTACACTTATGCCGGTGCTGTTCAATGACTGTGCTCCTTTTGAACGGCCGGATCCGGTGTTCCCGGATAAGATGGGGACAGGCTGGCAGCCTTATGATATCGGGCATCACGGGGGAAAAGCGGAAAATCCGTTTACCGGGGAGAAAAGAAAAACCGGCTGGATTCTGTTCGATGAAGAAGCATGGAGGGAGCCGCAGTATACCTATGCAAAAGAGCTTATCGGGCGTTATGCCAGAGATCCCAGGATTATCATGTGGGATTTATGGAACGAACCGGGTAACAGCAACCGGCATTCCCTAAGCATGGAATATCTGGAGCATGTATTTGAAATCGCCCGGGCTGTCGATCCGGATCAGCCGCTGACAGCGGCTCCCTGGTCATACCCGGAGAGGTATGGTGTGGCGGAGGATGTGGATCTGGAGCCGATTCAGAAAAGGGCGGTGGAGCTTTCGGATATTGTTTCCTTCCACCAATATGAGAATTTCGGTCGGGTTAAGCAGGTGGTAAATGCGCTGGCAAAAGAGGGAAGGCCCCTTATGAATACGGAGTGGCTCAACCGCATCCTGGACAATAATATCAGAGATCTTCTCCCCTATTTTTATGAAAACAGGATCGGCAGCTATCATTGGGGACTGGTGGCGGGGAAGTCCCAGTTTTATCTTCCCTGGGATTATCTGCGGGAGGAAGACGGGCTGGATCTTACCCTGTGGCAGCATGATTTGTATCATGAGGATTATACCCCTTATGATCAGGAGGAGATCGCGTTATTCCGGAAATATGGGATGACAGAATAAATAATTTTCATCAGGCGGCAGGGGAACCCCTGTATGGCGGAAATATGAATGGACTGACAGCAGCAGGAAGTTTTCTTTTATGCACAGATACATTTTTATCCCTGCAGGCAATACGCTGAGGCCGGGTCAGTTTGCGGAGACTTTAATTTCAGGAGGAATACCAATGAGATACAGAGAATTAGGAAAAACAGGACTGTCCGTCAGTGAAATCGGACTGGGAGGGGAATGGCTGGAACGGCATAATGCAAAAGAGGTCAGGGAGGTCATAGACCGGTGCGAAGAGCTGGGGATCAATATCCTGGACTGCTGGATGTCGGAACCTGAAGTGCGTTCCAAAATCGGGGCGGCGATTGCGGGAAAAAGAGAACGCTGGATCATACAGGGGCACCTGGGATCCACCTGGCAGAACGGGCAGTATGTTCGTACCAGGAATCTGGAGCAGGTCCGCATCGCTTTTCAGGATCTTCTCGACCGTATGGGTACGGACTACATAGATTTGGGGATGATCCATTTTGTGGATGAAAAAGCGGAATTCAAGCGTGTTATGGAAGGCGAATTCATCGACTATGTGAAGGGGCTGAAGGAAAAGGGGATAATCCGCCATATCGGCATGAGTACCCACAATCCGGAGGTGGCCAGGATGGCGGCGCAAAGCGGTATTATAGAAATGATTCTTTTCAGTGTGAATCCTGCTTTCGATCTGCTTCCCGCCACAGAGGACCTGAATGATTATTTCAAAGAAACCTATGAGGAGCAGCTGGGCGGGATCGCACCGGAAAGAGAGGAGCTTTACCGTATCTGCGAGCAGGAAGGCGTCGGCATCACCGTCATGAAGGGGTATGCCGGGGGACGTCTGTTCCGGGCGGAAACATCGCCTTTCGGTACGGCCCTGACGCCGGTGCAGTGTCTGCATTATGCCCTGACACGGCCTGCGGTAGCCAGTGTGATGGCAGGTTTCGATACACCGGCGCATGTGGATGCGGCCGCAGCCTATGAGACGGCAACGGAGGAGGAAAAGGATTATGCCAGCGTACTGGCGAATGCTCCCCGTCATGCCTACAGCGGCCAGTGCACCTATTGCGGCCATTGCGCACCCTGCCCCTCCAGGATTGATATCGCTATGGTAAACAAGCTGTATGATCTGGCGGTGATGCAGGACGAAATTCCCGCGACGGTCAAAGCCCATTACGGGCAGCTGTCTGCCGCAGCGGGGGACTGTGTCCGGTGCGGCGGCTGTGAGACCCGCTGTCCTTTTGGCGTAAGGATAATAGACCGGATGGAGAAGGCGGCGGCTTTGTTCGGGCAGGACTGAAGGCGGGATATAGGACGCTGTGTTCATTAGAAACGGTCATCCCCGGATTTTGTAAGGAATCAGCAGGAGATAGCATGAAAAAGGAAGAATTGATAAAAGAAGGCTGTATGGTACCGGATACCCTGCAGGAGGCCATGCGGCTGGGCAGACAGGAAATGGTGGAGGGGGACGGGGAAACTCTCAGGGAGTACCTTTACCGCCTGCTGGAGGAAAACGGAAGGGACAATACCTATTTTGATTTTTATTACGGGACTTTGAGCCGTGAGGAACAAAAGAAAGCGGAGACTGCCCTTTCTCAGGAAGAAACTGCGTATCTGCATGGACTCACTCTGCCGGTAAACCGGGAGGATGTTTATTTCCGATATGAGGAAAGGCTGTTTTCCATTGCGGTCACACTGTCCGTAACGGAGATGCTGTTCTCCACCTTTTATTTTCCGGTGCTGTGTAAAACGGTCTGGAGCAATTATCAGGGTTCCTTTCTCCTTTTTTCATACGAAACAGGAAAGGAATAACAGGAAATGCAGATACTGGTGGATGCGGACGCTTGTCCGGTGGTGGGAATTGTGGAACGAGCGGCGCAAGAAAATAAGATACCGGTGGTTCTTTTATGTGATACGAACCATGTCCTGGCTTCGTCCTACAGTCAGGTACGGGTCATCGGAGCGGGTGCCGATGCGGTGGATTTTGCATTGGTGAACCTCTGCAGAAAAGGGGATGTGGTGGTGACCCAGGACTATGGGGTGGCGGCTATGGTTCTGGGAAAAGGGGCCTATGGGATCCATCAGTCCGGGAACTGGTATACCCGGGAAAATATCGATCAGCTGCTGCTGGAAAGGCATCTGGCGAAAAAGGCGCGGAGAGCGTCCTCTAAGCACCATGGGAAAGGGCCCCGCAAGAGGCAGCCGGAGGACGACGTCCGGTTTGAAAAAGAGTTTCGCAGATTGCTGCAGCTTGTGCAGAAGGAGCATATTGCCATTTGAATCCAGAATTTGTGTCGTTTTACAGCCGGAAAAGGATATAAATAAGAGAGAGGATCTCCTCTCTTATTTTTTATGTATCAGAATCTCTTTAACTATCCTGTAATTTATTTCATTTGACTATATTTTGTGTAATATATGTGACTTTTATGTAGAATATGAGCAAGTGTTCAAGCTTTTGTGATAAAATTATATAAATAATCACTAAAGGAGGAGGAACAATGGCGGTTGGTATAGAACAAGGAAAGTTGTGTATCAGTTCAGTTATAGTAAAGGAAAACGGATTTCAGGATTTTCGGTTTGCAGCATATTTGGCTGCAAGCCGATTAGGGTTTGATGTGAAAAGAAATCCTGAGGATTCTGGGATTACCCAAGCTAATTTTGAATATATTTTAGCACATGAATATCCTGTTTTTATTTTGATTACCGGTGTTGTAGATTCAAAAGTTGTGTTAAGAGAATGTAGACAAGCAATAGATAATTGTTTACCAATATTTATTTTTATTAAAGCCAATAACGGCAAGATGTCAAAGAAAACGATAGATTATATGAATGAAATATCAAAAGTTGCTTTTGCTTATGATTGTACGTTATTTCAAACATGTGAAGAATTATACAGACAGGTAGATGACAGGTTGAGGAGATATCTAAACAGGAAAAATAAACTTTATCCAATATTACAATCTGATATTGCAATGGCATATTCTTTAAATGCGGAACTTATGCCTAAGGTAAAAAAACAAATAATAGTTTGTCAACAAACATCTATATTGATATTAGGGCCTAGAAAGAATATTGAGTATGAGATAAATTTTTATAAAATATTACTTGACTGGTTAATAAATAAGGATCCGAGTATGGAGTTTTTACATGTGTTTTCTAAGACAAAAACATTGCAGGAAATCAGACAGCATGGAAATTGTTATGATTTAGGTTTAGCCAAGCGGAATTTAGAGACCCTGTTTACAAATGAAAAAGTTAATTTATTTATTGGTACTACTAAAAAAGAAAGTGTATCTTATGTAATTACAGATACAAATCTTTTATTGGTTTTGCCTATTGAAGAATATAAATATACTATAAATTTACCTTCTTACTTAATGAAAAATAGTGAAGTAGATAAAATAAAGCATGTTCTTTATAGAACATCTGGAAAATTTGGAATTGATAATATAGCAGAGTATTATTAATAGGAGGATAAATTATGTATGGCCCGTTAATAAAGTTAATTGATAATATGCAAATAGGAGATGATGTAAATAAACTTATTTTAGATCGTAAAAAAATTATTGCACAATGTATAGGAAAAAGTTTTTGGGATAAAGATACAGAACAGTCTACAAGTCAGTTTTTGGGGGCCTATGGTAGAGGAACAGCAATATATACGGATGAAATTAAGCTATTAGTTTACTTGCCGAATTCACTTTTTATAGATACTGGTATTAATAATATAGAAATTTTAGGTCAGATAAAAACATCATTAGCGTCAGAATATCGTTCTTCTGATATTGATAATAATTGTAACGGAATCCAAATAGGTTTCTCTGACGATATAAATTTCGATGTTATACCTGCTTTCAAATTTGAAAATGGGGTAATAAATTATTATTTTAACCACAGATGGAAAAAAATTAATATTGGAAAAGAATTAAGTTCTTTCAATTCACTGGATAAAGTGTGTAAAGGAAATCTTCGTGTTTTATGTAAATTATTAAAAGTTTGGAAATCATTCTGTAATGTAAACATCAGCAATATTTTATTAGATACATTTGCGTATCACTTTTTTCGCTATAATAAAGAAAAAAAATATGCGAAAGAAAGTTATGAACATATGATATCAGATTTTTTTTATTTTTTGAGTAAAGTAATTGGACAAGATGATTTTGTATCTATAGATGGTGAAACAATTTTACAGAAAACAGAAGATATAACAGATAAAGTAAATAAATCATATATTTCAGCTAGTAGCGCTATTCTAAATATTAAAGTAAATGAATATGAGTATGCAAATAAAGAATACGAAAAAATTTTTGGGCATTTAATATAGTTGTACTTCTATATAGGTATTTCAAACATCACGGATGCAAATGTCCTATTATGGTATGGTTTAAGAGTAAGCCAGATTGGCGGCCCTGGAAAAATCGCCGTAGTTTTTCTTTAGAAAGGCATACGCTTCTGCTACGTTTTCAGGGATATCTACATGTGCAATAAAGCCCTTTCCATGCGGTCCGTATCCTTCCTCAATGTCACTGAGACGGGGAATTTCGCCCATGAGCAATGTGATATAGCGTTCCATATCCCACATGCCGGTGATGGTATCCCGGAAGGCCAGCCTGTTTCCTTCGGCAATGACCTCTACCTGGTAGCAGGCGAAATTGATGATCCGGGTATCGGGGCTTATGTGTCTGCGGAAACCGGCATCCATACGCAGCTGCATGGATGCATCCTGCATCAGAAGAATGGTGCGGTGGGGAAGGCGGTTTTGTGTCATCAGCGCCAGGGCATTGGTTACATTGTTGCCGCAGTTGGTGGAGGCGGTTTCCAGATAGTCGGGGGAAAGGCCGTATTTCTGTGACAAATAGCCGGCGAATACTTCGGCCTCCGCTTTCCCTTCCGTGACAAGTCCGGGACAAAGAGCGGCCATTTTCCGACGCAGGCTTTCCGTGGTATGGCCTTCTCCTCCCACAATCATATAGTGTTCCGCAATACCGGCCTGCATTGCCTGCGCAAAAAGATCCCCGGCACAGGCAATGCTCCCGCCAAATAATAGAAAAAGATCCACACGGGGAATCCCATAGCTTTCCATCAGGCTTTGTGTTGTCAGATCTTTAATATCCCTGCGGCCGCAGAAACGGCCTAATATATTGATGCATTCTGCTGTTTTCTCTAAAACCGTCATTTTCTCTCCTCCGTACAGGTATGTACGTTACCGTGCTGATGACAGTATAGCATACCGCAGCCTGCAGCTGCAATCCGACTTAAAGCATAAAAGAAGCATTCTATCTGACTGTTAGCTCTGTAGATGCACGTGTATTCATGCATTTATATGGTACCTGGGAACCGGTTAATGGGGAGATATTTTTATTAGCAGTCATGTAAAAACCTTCGTTGTATTTGAGGAAAGGATAGTTTCTGTGAACGAAAATGCCGGTATTTCAAATGTTTGTATGTCCTCCAGTCTAATTGACCCGTAACGAACTTCCTCTCGTATATTTCCGTGGGAATGTATCGTCTCCTGTATATCTCCATCATCAGCGGAAAGGCGCAGCATACGGAATCGGGAAAACGATCGGCCTAATCCTGTAACGTTCAGCGTGACCCGTGTATCCTGGTCGCATTTATTTACGAAATCTAACACAAGTTCTGTGCGATCCAGATTCCAGCTTGCCTGGATTTCCACACTTTTCAGACTGTCAGCATCATAACCGTCGATTTTCAGCGGCCATGCTGCCGCGGTTTGTGACATCCATTTAAGCAGAAGCCCTGATGCTGTCAGGATACTTTCCTGTTTTGAAACTTCAATGCACGATTGTCCTGACGTATTGCACAGGTTGTTAAAGCACATAAATTGCACCAGTCCTCCATATCGTTCATAATGTAATAAATTTCCTGCCATTGTCAGCGCATAAATCCAGGTCCGCCGGCTTTTGCAGAAGTCAATCCCATGATCTGCGTAGAATTTCCGTGTAAACGGAGCCAGTGCCGGATCACGGTTTTGCAGTGCCTCTGTATCGGTGTAATAAATCTGATGTTTATGGGTTCGATTATATTCCTGCAAAATTTTTATTTTACGTTTGATATTAAACGGTTCACACATTCGGTCGGCAATAAAATTGATGGCATCGCCGCACAGTTCCAGCAGCTCCCCGATCGGTTCGCTAAACGCATGGTAAGAGCAAATTCCAATTTGGATGTCAGGATCGACAGATCGCATTGCCTCCGCATATTTCCTGACATATTCGGCATATTCCTCTTTGGTAAACCAGCGCCATGTTTCGTTGTCCATCTCCCAGTATTTTACGTGATATGGTTCCGGATGCCCGTTTCGTGCACGAAGCTTTCCCATGGGTGTGTTTATGTTTCCGTTACAATATTCTACCCATTTCCGTGCTGTCTCTATTCCCGCCTCCTTGTCAAGAATATGGGTAAGGCGGTAACCATGACGCTGCAATCCACCCCATTCTTTCATCTCCGGGAATGCAAGAAAATAATATTCCTTGGAAGGATGAAACATATTTACTAAAAGAAGCGGTTTTGCCCCCACTTGCTCACAAAGGTTTAAAAATTCATCGGTCCCTACATCGTTATAGTTAAGCTCCCCCCAATTGATACTGGGTTCCGGACGGCGGGTGTTTTTCGGCCCAATTGCATCCATCCAATTATGGAAAGAGCCAAAATTTCCTCCCGGAAACCGTAGAACGGATGGATGGAGTTCTTTCATCGCCTCAACCGCATCAGTACGCCAGCCATGTGCGGAATGTTCCGGCATGAAAGAAAAAGCATCACATAATACCTGGCTCCCTCCTGAAACCAGCAGCGCAAATGTGGCCCAGCAGTCATGCGGTATCGGACCAAGAACCACTTCCAGCCATCTTCCCTCTTCCGCAGCCTGCGGGAGCGTGGCCTGAAATACAGGCTCTCCTTCTAAATTTGCCGTTTCATACAAGCATACTTTCATCTGTACAGACTCACCGGCAAGTTTCTGGAAATATCCGGAAAAACGGTAGCTTTCTCCAGCCCGCAGATACTTTCCATCCTGCGCTACGCCGGCTGACCGCGTATCGTAGTTATTAATTACCAGGCAGCTCTCCCCGTGTATACCGCCTGTCTCCTGGGAAAGCGTTACACTGTATCCGGGCGTGCGCGATGTCAGATAAGAAGCATCTCCGGTAATGCTCTCCGGGCGGTCTTTCCCTGGAAATGCATACCAACGGTTATGTTGATAAGAGGAGTGGTACCATTCTTCCCCTGTCCAGTCGTTGCCAAGTCCTTTATCGTTGCCGCCGAACCAGTCATAGGTGCCTTTTGCAATTGGTACAGCTTTCTCAAAGCTTCTGTTGAACAACATTTCGGTCCACATGCTTTCTACCTGATAGCCAAATCCCACTTCAATAAAATTTCCGCACAGCCGGCAGCTGACAGGAGATGGGGCCATTTCCTCCGGCAAAATGGGAAAAATCCGGTTTCCATTTTGGAATTCTTCAACATTAGTTAAATTTTTCATAATTTTTCCGTCTTTCCGCGAAAGACGCCGATGGGATGATAGCTCCGAGGGTCTTACGCTGTGAAAATATCTTATTTTGTAAACTTACATTTATAATAGCTTATATTAATTGATATTATAATCTATTATTTTTACGACTTATGTATAGTTTTAGATAATTTTGGAGATTGCTGGCACTCTCTTTTGTTTATATAATTATATAAAAAGAACGAAGAGGAGTGGGTGCATGAGAATTTGTAACAAGTTTAAGTTTGGCAGCCGTCTGATCAACAGGCTTTATCTTTGGCTGCGCCGATACTCCCTCAGCACACGCTTTTTTATAGTTTGCATTTCCCTTTGTATCGTGCCTCTGGTTCTGGCAACGGGAATTGTATTTTTTACATCCTACTCAAGAGAAACGGATAATTACATATCGTTTACACAGCAGAACATGGTACAAACAAGCAACAATCTGTTTAATCGTTTAATGAATGTCCGTACTGATGCAATTGATTTTGCCTATAACAGCTATATTCAGGATTTTACGGAAAGCTATAGCTCTGAAAATTCAAGCGTTGGGCGTGTTCCTGTAACAGAAGAACTTGTTCATTCTGTGGTCGGACGATTCAATTCCACATCTGATTCTGCGGGACTGATTATCCTTTCTCCTGACGGCAGGCCGTGCTATGTCTATAACAATCAGAACCGGTTCTATATGTATTTCTATGAAAAAAGTAAGGCCAGCATCATGGAAAATGTCGATCGCAGCGGCAATGGTTATTGGCATTATGCAACACCGGAAGATTATTATTTGAAAAGTGTGGAATGGCATGCGCCGCAGACCGATGAACCGGTAATTTATTATGCCCTGAAAATGAAACGGCTAATAGGGGATGAATCGGTTGGATACCTTATTATGACATTGCGCGCGGGAGTACTTACTGAGCTGTTTTCCAATCTGGAGGGGGATGGAGCATCTACGGTATATCTGTTGGATCGGGAGGGAAATGTCATTATCCATACCGGGGAAGAAGATACCGTTGACGGAGCGGACTGGATGGAATATCTTTCTTCTGTCAACTCTTCCAAAATAGAGGTTTTTCATCCGGAGGGGATGTTCGACAATACATTGATTGCCATGCAGATGGAAGAAACAGGATGGTATGTGGTAAATGTAATTGACGGCGGTGTCCTTTCACAAATTGCATTGAATAACAGTATGGATGTCATCACTCTGCTGCTGACCATGATGGTATTGGTACCCTGTGTCTTTTTCCTGCTTAACCGCACGATGAAGCGCCCTCTTTGGCACATTGTGAACGTTCTAAACCGGGTCCAGCAGGGCGATTTTTCTTCACGTATTCAGGATCAGGGCTGCGATGAATTTGCTGTCATTGCGCAGAGTATTGATACGATGTCAGGCAAGCTGGAAACGATGATCGAACAGGTTAAATGCAGCGAAAAGCAACGGCAGGAATCACAGATCGAACTTCTGCAAATGCAGATCAACCCGCATTTCATAACCAATACGCTCAATATGGTAGCGTGGATGGCGGACTTGCAGCAACAGGCTAAGCTGTCCCATATTTTACAGAGTCTGTCAGCTTTACTGAATCGTACGCTTCGTTCGGGGCGGGATTTTATACCGCTTTCGGAGGAGCTTGATTATATTCGCTGGTATCTTGATATTCAGCAGTACCGCGGCATAGCTTCATACAGGCTTAATGTGTGTCTTGATGATTCGCTGCAGGACTGCCTTTTGCCCCCGTTTACACTGGAGCCGCTGGTGGAAAATTCTGTGATTCATGGGACTGTAGCGGGACGTGGTTTCCTTAATATTACAATTAAAGGCTTCCGGACAAAGAATATTGTGGAGATCTCGGTTATTGATGATGGCTGCGGCATGGATGCCGGCACATTGGAACGGCTCAGCCACACAACGGAAACACGGACAAGCCGGCAGCATAGCGTTCATGGCATTGGGATAGCCAATGTACAAAAAAGGCTCCAAATTTATTTTGGGGCAGAATATGGGGTTTCATATGACAGTATGCCGGGATGCTTTACAATTGCAACGGTAAGGATCCCGGTGAGGACCGATGGCTCAGAGGAGACAACGGATCAGGGAAAGAGGTGGGAGAATGTATCATGTGATGATCGTTGATGACGAATTATATGCGCGGACTCGTCTGAAGGTGGATCTGTGCCTGGAACGGGATGGTTTTCTTGTAGACAGGGAAGCAGCCAACGGGCAGGAAGCTTTGGAAAAAATACGCTGTCTGTGCCCGGATATTCTGCTTACCGATATGCGTATGCCCGGTATGAATGGTGTGGATCTGATTGAACGGGTGAGACAGATGTACCCTGAACTGCCGGTGATTGCGCTGAGCGGATACGAAGATTTTACCTATGTACGTTCCAGTTTGAAACTTGGTGCGATTGACTACCTGCTCAAGCACGATCTGAATCGTGAAGTCGTTTTGGAAGCACTCCAGAAATGTGCCGAGCAGATCCGGCAGTCGCGGCAAAAAGAAAAGGATACACAAATTCTGCAAACATACTGGCAAAACAGTGAAAAGGAAAGCCAGCGTCAATTGGTACTCAGCCTGCTAAACGGCGACACTGTTGATCCTGCTGTCCTCTCAGAACAGCTTCCATTTCTGAATCATGGAAGTAATATCCAGCTTATCTTGATGCAGCTTGATAACATCCACAAGCTGGAACAGGAAGGCGGCAAAATTGAGCTGGTTATGCTCAGCCCTTCCATCCTTTCCATTCTTCAAGAGGTCATACGCCAATATGCACAAGGGATTATTGCGGAAATCGGAGGAGGAGAGTTCGTCACTCTTGTTTCCTTTGAAGGCCGGAACAGCCAGCAATATTTTTGGAATATCAGCAGGCAGCTGGTACAATCCCTCCGGCAGAACCTGGAGAAATACACAAACCTGACAGCATCGTTCGTACTGGGAAAACTGGTACAGCAGCCATCCGGCCTTCCCGGCTGTTATCGTCAGACACGTCAGGAGATGTCACTGCGGTATCTGACCGGACATGGATCCTTAATCGATGTTTCAGAAAGCCGTTCTCTGAATCCTGGAAAATTCGTCACATTGGATACTGTATCTGAAAAGCAGATTGCTAATGCTGTGGAACGTCGGGATCATGAGCACTGCATGGCCGCTGTGCAGGCCGTCTTTGACGGATTGTTGTATAGAGAGGCTGATCGTACCTCCTGTCAGATTATATGCCTGGAGCTGCTGAACCTGGTCATACGGAATATTAAAACGGTTCCGCTCAGCAACGAGCTGCAGGAATTCTGCACCCTTATGAGAGTAGAAATACTGAACAGCGATAACATCCAGGAAAACCGCCGCCTGATTGTATCCGCTTATAACAGGCTGTTTGATTTCTTTCAGACGGCAGATCGGGTTTCCCATTATAATTCCAACACCATTAAAGCGATAGAGTATGTCCATGCACATTGCCAGGAAGATCTCGGCCTGGATGCGGTAGCCGGAAAGCTGAATGTAAGTAAGTCATATCTAAGCCGTATTTTCAGTCATGACTGTGGAAAAAGCTTTACGGAATATGTTGCCTGTTATCGTGTTGAGCAGGCCAAAGTGCTGCTTGCACAGGGTGTGTCGATTAAAGAAGTCGCGGAACGGGTGGGTATTGGCAATCAATCCTATTTTTTCCGTGTATTTAAGTCCTATACTGGTACAACTCCACATGCCTGGGAAAAGAAAAAGTAGAAATTGTACATAAAATGTCATTGTATTGCACATTCGTTTTGCATATATATGTGTCATTTTTGTCATATCTGACAACGCTGTGGATTGGAGTTGTGTTTTTGACAATCTATAATGATAGTTAAAGAACAGGAAAACCTGACTTAAGCATAGGAGGATGTTATATGAAAGTGAAAAAACTGACAGCTTTAATTTTGTCGCTTCTTATGGTTGTATCCACGGCAGCTTGTTCCAATGGCAGCGATGCCACATCTGGCAGCGATACTGCGGGAAGCCCAAAGACAACTGAAACAACAGAAACAACGGAGCCAGCCGATCCCATTAAACTGACTTGTTGGGTTAACGAACAACACACCGATATTTTTGAGTATGGTGCTGAACTTTATAATGAAGCACATCCAAATAATCCCATTGAGTTGAGTTTGGAATTTTATCCGGTTACTGAAATGCATAATAAGCTTCTCATCGCTTTGCAGTCCGGTGTAGGCGCTCCCGATATTGTGGATGTTAATCTCACCTGGTGGTCGAACTTTATGCAGGGAGATATCCAGCTTGTACCGCTCAACGATATTGTGGAGCCGGAACTGGATCATATGGTTAGATCCCGTTTTGACTTATATTCCAAAGACGGCTCCTATTACGGCATTCCTACCCATGTAGGTGCCACCTGCATGTACTATAATATGGATTTGATTAAACAGGCTGGCGTCACCATAGAAGAAATTGATGCGATTGAAACATGGGATCAATATCTTGAAATCGGCCGCAGGGTTACGGATGCGACAGGTATGGCGTGGACCGCATATGAAACCCTGAACCAGCGTCCCTATTGGCCGCTGCTGAACGAATGCGGATTGGATTATATCGACGCGGACGGCAATGTGACAATGGACAGTGAAGAAAACATCGCCGTATTGGATTGGATGTATGATGTATTCCAGGATGGATTGGCAACAGAAGCTCCTGGCGGTGACCTGATCAACGAAAGCTTTTATAATTGGATGAACGGAGGCAACTGTGCTTCTTTGCTGATGCCATCCTGGTATATGATTCGTCTGATGGACTATATGCCTGACCTTTACGGTAAAATGATCGTGCGTCCGGTTCCTGTATTTGAGCAGGGACAGCCTCGTTCCACCTGTGTAGGAGGTACACCGACAGCTATCACAAGCCAATGCAAGTATATTGAAGAAGCTAAGGAGCTTCTGTATTGGGCAAAATTGAGCGATGAAGGCTCCATCAATATTTGGGAAACCTGCAAATTCGATCCGGTTAATCTTAATGTATGGACCGATGAAAGTCTGACGGAACCGATGGATTATTTTTCAGGGGAATCATTCTTTGAAATTATGATGCCGTATATTGAGAATGGCATTCCGTCTCCTATCAATCCAAGCGATGCGAAATCCACGACGGCTCAGGAGTTAATGCGTAATAACGTGATGTATCAGGTATTTGTTACACAAGAAAAGAGCCCGGAGCAGGCATTGACCGATGCGGCCAATGAGGTACGCAATTCGAAAAACTAAGGGGTGATTACAATGCAGGCAAAACAGGTTCGTTCTTCCTGGAATCCAAAACGTATTCTGTACAGTAAAAAAATGGCCCCCTACATATTTGTAGCACCATTTATAGCTTCATTCCTCATATTTTTTCTATATCCTTCATTGGAAACGATCCGTATGAGCTTCATGAGCATGGAAGGTTTTGGAAAAGAGCGGTTTGTTGGATTCCATAATTATGCAAGGCTGTTTAATTACCACTTTGGCCATGCAATCCTCACGAATACCATTTATACCGGCTGTATGCTGGCGATTATGATGACTATACCGATCGTGCTGGCTGTAGTCGTTAATTCCAGGCTGCTGAAGCTGCGTAATATGTTTCGTGCGGCATTTTTTATCCCATCGCTGGTATCAGCACTGATTGCCGGTATCGCATTCCGTCTGATGTTCAGTGATATGGACTCCGGCCTGTTTAACCAAATCCTGCATCTGTTTGGTAAGGAAAGCATCGCCTGGAATATGGGCTATTCTACCGGTATCCTTATGATGGTAACGTTGGATATCTGGAAATCGATTGGTATCAACATGGTCTACTGTCTGTCGGCTCTGCAAAGTATTCCTGAGGATATTTATGAATCCGCGGAAATCGACGGTGCGTCCGCCTTTCGTAAATTCTGGAATATTACCGTTCCTATGATTAAGCCTACGCTGATTTATATTTTTACTCTTACGGTTATTGCAGGCTACCGAATGTTTACGGAAAGCTACGTCTACTGGGTGGATTCGACCCCCGGCGATATCGGCCTGACAATTGTGCGGTACCTGTATCAGATGTCGTTCCAGCGTAATGACATGGGCTTTGGCAGTGCCATAGGAATCGTATTGCTGGTAATTATTATGGGGATCAACCTTGTTCAGCTGCGCGGCTTTGGAATGTTCGGTAAGGAGAGGGATTGAATGATGAAAAAGAAAATTACATGGCAGTCGGCACTGCTGACAATTTTTATTTTAGCCGCGGCCCTGGTGGCGTTGTTTCCGGTTTATTTTCTAATAGTTGCGTCGCTCCAGCCTACACAATATATGTTCAGCCGCGGGCTTTCTCTTGTTTTAGGTGATACCGCTACGTTTGCCAATTTCCGCACACTGGCTGAATATCGTGAGGGGATGTATTTTTCATGGTATAAAAACAGCGTTATGATTACGGTGTTACAAACTATATTAGCGCTGTTCTTTTCCAGTATGACCGGATATGCGCTTGGTGTATACCGTTTCCGTGGCCGGGGGCTGATATTCACACTGATGCTGCTTGTTATGATGATCCCGTTGGAAATTATCATGTTGCCGTTATATAAGCTTTGTATTGGCATGAAGATTATCAATACAACCGCAGGTGTTATCCTTCCGTTCATCCTGTCTCCTATCTGTATTTTCTTCTTTCAGCAGTTTGTATCGAGCCTGGGAGACAGTTTTATGGAAGCAGCGCGCATTGACGGCTGTACGGAATTCGGTATTTATTTCCGAATCATGATGCCGCTGATGAAACCGGCATTCGGTGCAATGACTATCCTGATGGCAATGAATAGCTGGAACGGTTTCCTGTGGCCTTTGGTAGTCCTGCGAACAAATGAAAAACTCACGCTCCCGATTGGTCTGGCTTCTCTTATCAGCGCAAATGCACAGAAGATGGAAGTGCTGCTGCCCGGCGCCGTGTTGTCTATTGTACCGATTGTTATCCTGTTCCTTTTTAACCAAAAGAAATTTATTAACGGGCTGACCAGCGGCGGAGTCAAAGCGTAAAGGGAGAAAATACATATGAAAACAGCATATACCGGATGGATGTGGGTAAACCAATACGTTGGGAATTCGAAACAGTTTCGGAGTCAGTTTGTACAGTGCGTTAAAGAATTGTCATATTTGGGATATGATTATCTCGAAAACTTTCCCTATTTAAAAAAGCACTTCACTCCAGACGAGGTAATAAAGATCTGTGATCAGTATGGAGTTTCTATGTCTGCTTTGTATTGCAATTTAAGTGAAGGCCTGGATGAACTCAAAGAGGATGCCGAATATACAGCGGCAATGGGGGGAAAATATCTGATTTGTTCAAGCGGGAACTGGCCCGAAGATCAGGGACTGGATTGTCCGGCTGACTGGGATGCGGTTAAGAAAGATGCGCTTTTATGTAATGAATTAGGGGTCTATTGTAAAAATGCGGGCATTAAACTTCTGCATAACCACCATTCCTATACGACTGTCTGCCGCCGTCCGGAGATTGATGCCTTTGCCAGGCAAACGGATCCGGAGCTTGTTGGATTCTGTGTAGATGACGGCCATGCGATGGTTGCCGAAGTTGACATAATTCATTTAGTAAAGGTTTACGCGGATCGGATTGATTATGTCCATATTAAGGATTTGGATCCCACGCTGTCATGGCGCGGACGCGGAATGAGCTGGGTCCCATTGGGATTGGGGACGTTAAATCTTCCCGGATTTTTTGAAGCCCTCCGTGGTATTGAATTTGATGGGATTGTATGTGCCGGCCTTCCCGCCGGCTGCGAGAAAATCAACCACTTTGAATCAGCAAGGCTGTCTCGTCAGTATTTAAGAAGCGCGCAGGGCCTGTAATGCGGGAGGAGCTCATGGATAGCGAATGGTTACTTTTCTTATATACATTTCTGGCCTGCATTGGCGGCGGATTCGTTCAGTCAACGACCGGCTTTGGCTTTGGAATCTTTGTTATGGTATTTTTTCCGTTATACCTGCCGGTATTGCAGGCCGCCGGATTATCCAGCTTAATTTTAATTTTTCTATTGAGCACATTAGTCTGGCGTTACCGTAAATATATCCAATGGAAACAGGCAATTTTTCCGGCCGCGGTATATCTGATTGTGAGTACAATAACGATCCGTCTGGCATCTTCGATCAATCTGTCTGGGATCAACTTTTGGCTGGGAATGTTTCTGCTGCTGATTGCCATTTATATGGCGTTTATGAATCAAAAGATTACAGTTAAGGCGAACTGGGGGACCGCTGCTGTCTGCGCATCACTGTCTGGTACGGTGGATGGGTTATTCAGCATCGGCGGTCCGCCGATGACAGTGTATTTTCTTGCTTTATTGGGTAATGAAAAGCTGAAATATCTGGGAACGATACAATTCTTTTTCTTTATAACCAATTTGATGAACAGTTTTAACCGTATCTTTAGTGGTATTTTAAAACCATTTACATTACTTTTGGTACTTCCCGGTATTTTGGGGCAATATATCGGCAGCAGATTGGGAAACCGTATTGTAGATCGAATTGACAGCAGGCATTTTCAGATACTCGTATATTCATTTCTTGCTGTTTCCGGGATCTTTACTTGTATATCATCCTTATTTTAATTTGAAAAATGACTTTGTTGAGGGTTCAATTCCCTCAAGAAACGGTAATCCGTACAGAAAGGACTTCATCTTTTTGTACGGATTTTTTATATTATCCGCTCAAACTTCGCAGGAGACGATTGGGCATGGCGTTTTGCCGGCAACCAATCTGTCCGTAACGATTTTCTTTACCAATGTCGCATTTTTTGCGGATCCTGCTATAATGGTTAACAAAGATTAACGAAAGAAGGGAAGGAAAATGGCAGAACATGAGATAACTATAGAGAAAGAAAAATGTATCGGCTGCGGTATGTGTGTAAGGGACTGCGCCGCCCGTAATATTGAGATACAGAACCGGAAAGCCAATATTCTGTCCGGGGATTGTATCCTGTGCGGGCATTGTGTCGCTGTCTGCCCGAAGGGGGCCGTTACGATCAGCGGCTATGAAGCCGAACCTGTCCCGATAAAAGGGGAGGTGCATCTGAAACCGGAGGAGGTGCTGGATGCCATCCGGTTCCGCCGGACGATCCGGCAGTTTCGGGATCAGAAAATCCCGGAGGAAATCCTGGAACAGATTCTGGAGGCCGGCAGGCTGACGCATACGGCAAAGAATGCACAGGATGTGTCTTTTGTTGTACTGGACAGAAGAAAAGAGGAACTGGAACAGGCGGCGGTGCGTGTATTCCGGGCGGTTAAGCCATTTGCGGATATGTTCAGCCCCATGGCGAGAAGAAATAAAATGGATAATCATTTCTTCTTTTTCCATGCCCCGGCGGTGATAGTCATTCTGTCAAAAGAGAAGCTGAACGGTGCTCTGGCGGCACAGAACATGGAGTTTGTGGCGGAGGCGAACGGGCTTGGCGTATTGTTCAGCGGCTTTTTTTCCATGGCGGCCAATCTATCTCCGAAGTTAAAAAAAGCGCTGGGTGTTTCAAAAGGAAAAAAAGTGGTTACAACATTAGTATTGGGGTATCCGAAGGTAAAATACCGGCGCAGCGCACAGCGTGAAAAGCTGGATGTCAGATATTTGTAAAGGAGGGTATATGGAAAAAGACTGCAAACAGCGGCTGGAGGAGATTACACAGGGCTTTCAGGAATGCCGGGGAGCATTTACGGCTATTGGGGATGAGACAAGGCAGTTGATCCTGCTCGTACTGCTGCAGAGTGATCTGGACGGTATCCGTGTGGGAGAAATTGCAGCAAAGACGCATCTGACCAGGCCGTCCGTATCCCACCATCTGCAGATTTTGAAGGAAGCGGGCATCATCAATATGCGGAAGGAAGGTACGAAAAATTATTATTATATCCGAGCGGACGAAACGCAGTGGAAAAAGCTTGCGGATTTAATGAAGCTTGTGTATGAGGGAATTATCCATATCGGCGGGGTATAGGGATATCAGGGGGCCGCAGGGCCGGTTAACAAGATAGAGGATAAGAGGGCAGGGCCGTAAAAAAATGGTTTCGGCGGCCCGGATTGGAATGCGGTGTCCGCCGCATGCGTGTAAAAGCGCAGATAGGAGACAGAAATGATTTTATTTTTTTCAGGTACCGGGAACAGTGAATATGCAGCAAAACGGATTGGCAGGGAAACGGAAGATGACGTTTCCAATCTTTTTAAGAAAATAAGGAATCAGGATTATACCGCATTGCGGTCGGATAAGCCGTGGATTATTGTCACACCCACCTATGCATGGAGGATACCTCGGGTGGTTACGGACTGGCTGCTGAAGACGAAGCTGGAGGGCAGCCGGGATATCCGTTTTGTGATGACCTGCGGCGGCAATATCGGAAATGCAGGCGCATATTTGGAAAAGCTTTGCGAAAAAAAGGGGATGACGTATCAGGGATGTGCCTCTGTCCTCATGCCGGAGAATTATATTGCACTTTTTGAAACGCCTTCCAGGGAAGAAGCGTTAGTGACGATCGGGCAGGCCGAACAGAAGATAGATGAGATCATACAATGGATAAAAGCGGGGACGTCTTTTCCGAAACCGGAGATTACCGGAAAGGATAAACACAGCAGCGGCGTGGTAAATACCGTTTTTTATCCGCTTTTCGTGCATGCCGGTAAATTTTATGCCACGGATGCCTGCATTTCCTGCGGCATGTGTGAAAAGAGCTGCCCTCTTGGAAATATCCGCCTGAAAGACGGGAAGCCCGTATGGGGGAAAGAATGCACCCATTGTATGGCCTGTATCTGCCGGTGCCCCCGGGAAGCGATTGAATACGGAAAGCACAGTGTGGGACTGCCCCGGTATGTTTGTCCGAAGAGGCTGTAAGGGAAGAGGGGGCGCAGGTGCATATCGGGGGTGATATGCAGGAGGATTACGGATTGCATGTTGTAAAATACGCTGTTATACTGGGTTGGTGAAGAAGGAAACGCTCACAGTCCCGGCAGAAGGCACTGTGTCATGCCGGGGTGGCGCTTACGCGGAAAGAAGGAGAGGAACAGCTTATGGAAACAAAAAGGGTAAACGGAGAGGTATGGTATGATACGGACGGGAATGTCCTCCATGCGCATGGAGGGCATATGCTCCAATGGGAGGATAACTGGTACTGGTATGGGGAAAACCGGACGGAAAACAGATATGTGAGTGTGTATAAGTCCGCGGATCTGGTTAACTGGACCTTCTGCCGCCATGTGCTGACCACAGACTCCCCTGTTGCAGAATACCGTGTGCGGACAGACCGGAAGCTGCGCAGCGAAACGGGCGGTAAAATCAATGTGGAGAGGCCCAAGGTGCTCTATAACGCAAAAACCGGTAAATTCGTGATGTGGATGCATGTGGAAAACGGGGTGGATTATCGGGATGCCGCCTGCGCGGTCGCGGTGTGCGACACGCCGGACGGAGAGTTTACTTATCTGGGCAGCTTTAATCCGTTCGGCTATATGTCCAGGGACTGCACGTTGTTTCAGGATAAGGACGGAACCGCTTATTTCCTCTCCGCTTCCAGGGATAATGCGGATATGCATGTGTACCGGCTGTCGGAGGATTACCTGAACGTAGACTGCCTGGTACATAAGCTGTGGCAGGGGGAATACCGGGAGGCGCCGGCGGTTATGGAACGAAACGGAAGGTATTATATGTTTTCTTCCTATTGTACCGGATGGGCGCCCAACCAGTGCCGCTATGCTTTTGCAGACAGCATGGAAGGCAGATGGAGCAGCCTGACGGATATCGGGGATGCTACGACCTACCGTACCCAGCCCGCTTTTATTCTTCCTGTGGAAAAAGAAGGGAATACGGTATATTATTATGTGGCGGATCGTTGGAACGCTTCGGATTACCATGATTCCCGTTACGTGATCCTGCCTTTGGAATTCACCGAAGAAGGACGGCCTGTTTTGGATTATACGGAGATTTTTGCCCCGGAAAGGCGGTAGCAGCCTTTTTTGATTTTAATTAGGGTTCCCCCGTCGGTGAGTTTTTTCAGGAGGCGCTGGAGCTGGCGGCGGCTGCAGTGGATATGGGCGGCGGTTTGTTCTACATTGGTAAGGGTATTGTGGGGGCAGGTGTATTGCAGGTAATACAGAAGCTTTTCTTCCAGACTGGAAAAGACGGCTTCGTTCAGGGAGGACATTTCTATCTTTTTTATGAGGGAATGGAGAAGATAATGCAAGAAGCGGATATCCTTGTCCAGAAGCTTCCGTGCTTTTTCCATAGGCAGGCAGACGGCGGTTACCTCGCTTTGTGCTTCGGCAAAAAAGGCGGGGTAATCGTTTTTGATAAATTCGATATCGCCAAGGAGTGTGAAGCCGTCACTGGCGGAGAGGGTATATTGGGAGCCGTCTTTGCGGATGGAATAAACGGAAATGGTGCCTGATACGACAAACTGCAGATATTCGGTAAGCTTGAGGGGGTGGACAATGGTTTCCCCCTTTTCGTATTGGATAAGAAAAAAGGGGAGGTCCTGTGTATCAAACAACTGTTGCAGGGCATAAGCTTCCAGACAGGTGTTCAGTTTTTGGGAATCGTATATTTTTTTCATGACAGCCTCCGAAGCCCGGGCGTTTTTTTCTTTTATTGTGACATATGTCACTTGGAAATGCAAACGGATCTGCTATAGTTAGACCGATAACCCGGAACAGGAGAGTGGAGAAAATGACAAACGATTTATTTGAAAAAGTGTCCGTGCCGAGAGCTTATTTTAAGCTGGCGCTGCCGGTAGTGTTCAGTATGGTGGTCAGTCTGGTTTATAATATGGTGGACACTTTTTTTATTGCGAGAACGCAGAATGCGGATCTGGTGGCGGGAGTATCCCTGTGCGCGCCGGTCTTTACGCTGATGATCGCTTTGGGGGATATTTTCGGGCTGGGGGGAAGCTCGGTGATATCCCGGTTATTCGGGGAAAAACGGGATGAGGATGGAAGGAGGGCGAGCGCGTTCTGTTTTTATGGGGCGATTGTCTGCGGTATTGCGGTTGCCGGAATCATGCTGTTTTTCCAAAAGCCGATCCTGTATCTGCTGGGGGCGGGGGAGGGAACGTATGAGTTCGCGTCGCAATATTATACCTATATGGCCATAGGCGCGCCGGCGGTGATTCTGGCGCTGACGCCGGGAAATCTGATGCGTACGGAGGGGCTGGCCGTGGAAGCGATGGCAGGAACGATCATCGGATCCCTGGTGAATATCATTCTGGATCCTGTCTTTATTTTCGGTCTGGGAATGGGGGCAGGCGGTGCGGCTGTCGCCACGGTATTGGGGAATCTGGCAACGGATGTGATCCTGATAGGTTTCGTTCTCAGAAAAAGCGGCAAGTTATCCGTTTCCATAAGGGCGGCGGGGATAAGCAGGAGGGAAATGCTGGGGATTTTCGCAATAGGAATCCCGGCCTCGGTTACGAATCTGATGCAGAGCCTGGGGATGGCCTTAATGAACCGTTATCTTGTCCCCTATGGCACCAAACAGGTTGCGGCTATGGGAATTGCCATGAAGGTAAATATGATTGTCATGCTGGTTATGGTAGGTTTTGCTTTCGGCGCCCAGCCTTTAATCGGATATAATTACGGGGCCGGGAATAAGGAGAGGCTGCAAAAGATCATCCGGTTTGATTTGGGGGTGGAGGTAGTGTTTGCGCTGGTGTTTTCCCTGCTGCTTGCCTGGCCGGCGAGACAGATATTGTCGCTGTTTATGAAGGATGTACAAATAGTGGAGGCGGGGAGCCTGATGCTGCGCTGTCTGCTGGTTACCATGCCGTTTGTGGGGATTGTGCTCGTGTTTACCACCGTGTTCCAGGCGGCGGGAAAAGCGTGGCCGGCCTTTTTGCTGTCCGTGAGCAGGCAGGGACTTCTGTTTGCGGTATGTATCGCGGTGCTGTCGCGGACGGCAGGTTATCATGGAGTGATCGTTTCCCAGGCCGCGGCGGATGTGCTTACCGCGGTGCTGGCAGCAGTGCTGTATTACAGAGGATTCGGCCGGAATGCGGGGAAGGGCACTTTTTGACCGAATCATTTAGTCGGTTTTTGATTCTCTCTTTATAACTTCTCAAAAGCCGGGAAAGCCCGTAACTACGGGCTTTCCCGGCTTTCATAAAAGCGGATGCTTCATGTGATGTAAAATTACTTCCCCGCCCCGTCCGGGCCGACTACATAACCGTCCACTTTCGTATTTACAACCATGGCGCCGTTCTCGTCAAAGTAGTACCGCTTTCCGCCGATTTCCTTCCAGCCGGTGAGAGCCTTACCGTTCTGATAGTAGAGCAGATGGCCGGAATCGTTCTTTGTCCAGCCGGCAGCCGCGGCCGGGTCAATTATAACTTCTATAAACCGGCGCAGCACCGCCGACACCTCGGCGCGGGTGGCGTTTTCCTGCGGGTCGAAGCGGTTCCCGTCCCTGCCTTTCACGATACCGGCCCGCTGCATGGCGGCGACTTCCTTTGCCGCCCACGGGCTGATCGTATCGTTGTCCGCAAAGGTGACAGCTGCAAGCGGCGTGGGAATGGAGTAGCCCATCTGTCCGGCGTAGTTTGCCATCATCACCGCCATCTGCTCCCGTGTTACCGGCGCGTCGGGGCCAAACAGCTTATCGCCGGTTCCCCCCGCGATGTTCTTCTGCGCCGCCCACTCCACATAGGCCGCATAATAGGCGTCGGCCTTTACGTCGGTGAAGCTGCGGGTTTTGTAGCTGTCCGGGTTAATGCCAGCCAGCCGTCCCAGGGCGGTGACGAACATGCCCCGCGTCATGGCGCCGTCCGGGGAGAACAGGTTGTTCCCCGTGCCCGGGGAATCTCCGGTGAGCAGGCCCCGCGCCGCTACAAATGTAATCTCGTCTTTTGCCCAGTGGCCGCTGCTGTCGGTAAATACCGGGGCGGGAGTTTTGTATGCCACACCGTAGGTGGAGAAGTGGGGAACTTCCGCCAGCACCCTGCCATTGTGGCAGCTGGATTTGTTTAGCCATGTCACGGTTCCCCTGCCGTCCACATAAACCATGAACAGGTTTCCCGCGGCCTCCCCAGCAGCGGGGGTGTAGTTCAGTGTGATAGCAGCCGAACCAGCGGGGAAGTTCACCGGAACTGTGATGAGGTTCCCGCTGCCGTCCTTATAACTGATGGAGAAGTCATAAACCGGATGGGCGCCGAGCTGTTTGGCCGCATCCGGGAACTCGCTTAAATCGGCGGGGGCGGCGGCAAAGGTGATGCTGCCCGCTGTGGATGGAACCGCCGCCAGAATCGCTTTCAGCGCCGCAGAATCAAAGGCCATGC